>Ga0115555_1001222_pt1 | contig 17656 bp, 10 predicted proteins | sample COGITO_mtgs_1104_2_FD_87285 | JGI IMG/M metagenome (GOLD analysis project Ga0115555, IMG submission 87285) | Pelagic marine microbial communities from North Sea - COGITO_mtgs_110407 | ecosystem: Environmental > Aquatic > Marine > Epipelagic | place: Germany:Helgoland, sampling site Kabeltonne... | reverse complement strand
GTGAAAGTGCAACTTACTCCGCAACCTACCTTATTACTAACAGTGATGCTGGAACGGGGAAAGTCATAAATACAGTAACAGTAAACGCTTCTAGCCCTGGGAATAACAATGATGTTACAGACATAAGTGATGATGGTGATGATTCTGACGGAAATACAACAGATGATCCTACAGTGATCGAAATCATTTCATTGCCTAAAATAGAGGTAACAAAAGTAGCATCGGTTACTGACCTCAACAACAATGGAATTAATGATGTTGGAGATAGAATAGATTACATTATTACAGTTGAAAATAAAGGGAACATTACTGTCAGTGGTTTATCTTATGTTGATATACTTTCAGATGGAAGTGGAAGAGATCTCATATTAACCTCACAGCCAACATTTGGATCAGCTTCTCAAGGTTCTGCCGAAGGCATTCTTGCTCCATCAGAAACAGCAAATTACACAGCAAGTTACATTATTGGACAACGAGCGGCAGATTCAGGTGTAATCAGGAACACTATCGTATTTAGAGGGAATAGTCCAGGGAATGTAGGTAATGTGTTTGATGTGAGTGATGATGGAGATGACACCGATGGGAATATAGCTGATGATCCAACAGAAGTGTTTACTGTATCTAATGTTGGTATGGAGGTTACCAAAACAGCAGAAATTACAGATAATGGTGATAACGAAACAGGAGCAGGAGATATTATAACCTATACCATTACTATTGAAAATAAAGGAAACTCAACCTTAAGTGATTTACAAATAGTAGATACTTTAACAGATGGAAATGGTAATGTCTTGAACTTAAGTAATGGTCCATTCTTCTCGGGCTCCTCAGAAGGCTCTTCAGAAGGAATATTAATACAAGGCGAAACGGCAACTTACATAGCATTCTATATTATTCAAGATAATGATATTACTTCTGGACAAATCATCAATACAGCAGTAGCCTCTGCGACAGGACCAAATCAACAAACACGTATTTCTGATATTAGTGATGATGGAGATGATACTGATGGAAACACCACCGATGATCCAACAATCGTATTCTTACAGGAAGTTCCAACTATTGAAGTAACTAAAACAGCATTCATAGATAACAATAACGATGATTTGATTGATACTGGAGATATGATCTCATTTGAAATATCAGTTGAAAACACAGGAAACACAATCTTAACCAATCTGGTGCTTGAAGACACAATGACTGATGGAAATGGAAACGCACTTAGTTTGTCCAACGGCCCATACTTTACTGGATCTACAAGGGGCTCTCTTGAAGGAGATTTAAAAATAGGAGAAAGTGCTACCTACATTGCTTTTTATGCTATTGAGCAAGGGGCAGCAGATTCGGGTAAAATAATTAATACTGTGATGGCAACGGCTGATAATATTGACGGCTCAATAACAGTATCTGATGTTTCTGATGATGGGGATGATACCGACGGAAACACACAAGATGACCCGACCGAAGTATTGATTTCTCCAAATCCGTTAATTGATGTAACAAAGACAGCATCCATAACAATTAGAGATGATGGTATTGCAATGGAGGGCGATGTGATCGTCTTTACAATTGTAGTTGAGAATATAGGAAATGTAAAAATAGAAGACTTATTAATAGAAGACTTCATGACCAATGGTGATGGTTCTACTATTTATTTATCCACCGATCCAAATTTAGTATCAGCAACATCTGGTTCTTCCGCAAACTCAATTGCCCCGGGTGGAATACTTGTTTTCAGAGCAAGTTACAGTATTACTCAATCGGATATTATTTCTGGAGAAATTTTCAACAGTGTAAGGGTAGCTGGAACAGTTTTAAATTATGAAGGAGAAGTCTTTGATTATAGTGATGACGGAGATGATGAAGACGATAATACAGTGGATGACCCTACGGAAATTGAATTAAATGGTGAGTATGTTCCGAACATAGAGATATTTGAATTGGTTACTCCTAATAATGATCAAAAAAATGATTATTTAATAATCCGAGGAATAGAAGAATATCCGGATAATATTTTAAGAATCTATAATAGATGGGGCGTTTTAGTTTTTGAAAGCAATGGATATCCAGGCCCAGGTAATTCAGAAATATTTACAGGATACTCTAACGGGAGAATTACTATTAGTAAAGACGAAAAACTTCCTTCTGGAACATATTATTATGTTTTAACATTCCCTTCAAATAATAATCCAGGAAAGAGCGAGTATATAGGGTATATATATCTTCAAAATGATTAGAAAAATGAATATTAAAATTAGAAAATATTTTTTTATTTTAATGGTACTGGTATACAGTTCTAACTTTGGTCAGCAGGAATCTCAGTTTACACAATACATGCACATACCCCAAATTTTTAATCCAGCTTATGTAGGAAACCGAGGAATAATGAGTTTAAGGACACTAGCTAGATCTCAATGGTTAGATCTGGAGGGTGCTCCAAAAACAAATCTAATTTCATTTGACACTCCTATTGGAGCTAATGAAAAAGTTGGTCTTGGGGGAACAGTTTTATTTGAACAAATAGGCCCTGTGACTGAAACGAACTTTTCAATTGATTATTCATATTCTATAAACTTTATGTTCTCTAAATTAGCATTTGGACTTAAAGTGGGATTAAATTCATATGATATTGATTTTAATAAACTCAATATTTACGATCTAACAGATCCTTACATAGGTTATGTTGAAAATAATAAATATCAACCACAAATAGGAGTAGGGATATTTTATAATACCCAAAATTACTATTTGGGAATTTCTGCACCAAATCTTTTAGAAAAGCAATATTTTGATTTGGTAGAATCGGAATCAAGTTTCTTCTCTACCTTTTCAAAAACAATTCATTTATATATTATTGGGGGATATGTTTTTGATTTACATCCGTCATTAAAATTTAAACCAGCTACCTTAGTTAAGGCAGTTAAGGGTAGTCCAGTTCAGTGGGATATTTCTCTTAACTTCATAATAAATAATAACTTTACTTTTGGTATTGCAAATAGAATTAGCTCTGCTGTAACAACTATGGCAGGAATTCAATTGTCAGATTCAATGATGATCGGGTTTAGTTATGATTTTTCAACTACTGAAATAAAGAAATCAACAAGTGGAACTTTTGAAGTTCTTTTTAGATTCGATTTTGGAACAAATAAAAAAATACTGACACCTAGGTTTTTTTAAATCATGAAATTAAACGTTAAATATTTTACTACTATTTTTTTGCTTGCACTCACCTGTGTTGGGCAAAATATGAATGCTCAAAATAGTTCAGATAAGGATAAAATTGAAATAATTGTTGGGTCCTACAAATATTATAATAATGCATACCTCTATAAAACAAAATTGAAGAAGGAAGGGTTTAAAAGAGTCCGAGTTCTTGCAAAAAAAGACGGATTCCATAGAGTATCTGTTAACCAGTTCATAACTTTAACAGAAACAAATCAATTTATAGATAGTGTAGGCATTAAGGAAATTGATTATTGGCTTCTTTATCAAGAAAACTATAAAGCACCTTCAGGAATTCTTGTAACTGAAATTGATTCACTTAAGGTTAAATTAGTAAGTATTCCAGTAGATGAGATAACACAAAAATTGCTTGACGACTCTATAGATTCCTCTAAAGTTACTGTAAAAGAAGATGAAAATATCATTTCTTTAAACTCAAACACAAATATAGAAATCAAGGTTGACACAAAAAATGGTATTGAAAAAATTGAAGATAATATAGATCCTATCGAAACTGGAGAATCATTTAATATATTTCAATTAGAAAACAAAATAGCGGTTGATTTACCAGTTTCTAATGACGCTAGAGTGACTTTTGATTCATCTAGAATAGATTCCCTTTCAAATAAAGTAAATAATAAAAAACAAAATAGTATTAATAATATATTTTCAGCGAAAAGTAAATACGAATCATATGAATTTTCACCGGCAATAGATCGTTATTTAAAATTAGCCAGATCTGGCAAGGGAAATAAAGAGGTATTTGAAAACTTAGCAATTGCTTATTACAACAACAGTCAATATGATTTAGCTACAGTTTGGTTTAATAAATTAATCTCTTTATATCCTAAAAACATTGATGCTGAATTATATTTTAAGGCATCTGTTGCATTCAAAAGTATAGAGGCCTATGATGCTTCAGATCAATTTTACAGAAAATACCTTGAATTAAACAAGCAACTTGTTTTGCATAATTATTTAGAACCGAATTCAAATTACATAGACACTATTTTAAGTAAAACTGGAAAATATAATCTATTCAAAACAAATATTAATTCTCAAAACTCTGATTTTGGATTAAACTTTTATGGTGAAAATGAAGTTGTATTTGCTTCATCTTTAGATGCGACTGGAAGCCAAAAATTTAGATGGTCTAATGAGCCGTTTTTGGATTTATTTACAGCTCAAATTGATTCATTAGGTAACTTATCTCAACGCGAGCAGTTAAAAGGAAATGTAAACACAAAGTATCATGAATCTACTGCTACAATAAGCATGGATGGAAATACTATGTATTTTACTAGAAATAATTTTTTTAAGGGAAGGTTAAAATCTTCAAAAGATAAACAAGTAAAACTCAAAATATACAAAGCAACTAAAAAACAAGATTCCTGGGTTAACATTAAAGAATTACCTTTCAATGGTAATCAATATTCTACTGCTCATCCAACTTTAAGTCCTGACGGGAAAAAACTCTATTTCTCATCTGATATGCCTGGAACATTCGGTATGTCAGATATTTGGTTTGTCTATATATTTGAGAACGACACTTATAGTCAGCCTATTAATTTAGGTCCAAATGTTAATACTGAGTTTAGAGAATCGTTCCCTTTTATAGACTCTGAAAATAATTTCTATTTCTCTAGTGATGGAAAATTAGGGCTTGGAGGTTTTGATATTTTTGAATCTAAATTAAATGTTAGGGGTTTCCCATATGAAACTTCAAATATTGGGAAACCCGTTAATTCACCATTTGATGATTTCAGTTATGTTTATAATAATAAACGAAATTTTGGATTTATATCATCTAATCGAAATGGTCTAAATGGAAGTTCTTCAGATGAAGTGTATAAAATTATAAAGACAGGAAAATCACCACAGTCCTTATTATCAAAAAAGGGTATGTCAAATTGTGAAGGTCATATTGGAGGAGTTGTTTACGATATATTCACCAAAGATTTACTCCAAGGAGCATCTATAGAATTACTTAATGAGAATAATAATATTATTAAACAAACCAATGCTGATCAGAATGGTGAATTTAATTTTACTGAAAAATTTAATTGCTCAAAATCCTATTTCATAAGAGTTTCGAATGGAATTAGCTATAACAGCAGAATTTTAAAATTCAACTTCAATGAAAATCAAAATATTTTTGAAAATATTGATTTATCATGGTTAACAAATTGTATACCTGATGATCTAATTTGTGTTTTAGGTGTTGAGCCAATTTTCTTTGACTTAGATAAAGCAACTTTAACTAGAAGTTCTGTACTATCATTAAAAAAAGTTTTAATTGCAATGGTTAAATATCCAACAATGATTTTGCAGATAAGCTCTTATGCTGATTCTAGAGCTTCTAAGGAATATAATAGAGAGCTTTCTGAAAGAAGGGCTAGCACAACTAGAAAATGGCTGACTAATAAGGGTATTGATCCAAATCGTTTATTAATAAAAGCACTAGGGGAAGAAAATTTTGATAATATTTGTGGAGAGAACTCTGACTGTTCCGAGTCTGAATACCAATTGAACAGAAAGTCAACTTTTAAGATATTATCTTTTTAAAAACTGAATTTTTGATTTTATGCTCAAAATAATTTAAATTGATTATGACCGCAGTAGTATTGTAGTAGTTCTAAGTATTATTATTTATAGCTTTTTAAATAAATTTGATTAAAAATAAATTAAATGGACCATTTATTTCACAATAAATTCCCCAAGGGAGTTAGTTGAATTTGTATAAAAAGAGAATACTTCACTTAAGAGGAGTTTAAATATTTAAAATAAAAATATTTATTAAAATTTACTTATGAATAAATATGAATTTTTAGAAATTATTTTCTTAATATCATTAGTGATAATATTATTTAATATCTTAAAACTTTAGTATTATGAAACTAATTTTACTATTTGTTTTAGTTTGTAATATTGTTTTCGGTCAGCAAAATCTTAACCAAGAAATAATTTCTTTAAAAGATTCAGTTTTATTCTATAGGCAATCGAATCCAGAAAAAGCTTTAACTTTTGGTTTTGAAGTTTTAAAAATTGCTGATTTTTCAGAGCCCACACCTGTTCTTGTAGCGATTCACTCTCAAATAGGAGAAATATTATATTACCAAGATCTTTATTCTGATGCTATTAGTTTTTATAATGAATCACTTAAACTATTTGAAGCTATACCTTTTCAAGCTCGAGTTGAAAAAAAAATCAGTTATCCTCCTTGGATATTACTAAACATAGGTAATGTTTATTTTAAAAATAAAAATTATGTCAAAGCAGCTTTGAAATACAATCAAGCTTTTGAAAACTTCAAATTATTTGAAAACACTAAACAGAAAAATTATGGTTTTTCTACTGTTTACGATAATTTAGGATCAATCTCAAAGTCGAAAGGTGAATTTAAATTAGCGGAAGAATATTATTTAAAAGCGTATGAAATAAGAAAGAAAAATAATAAACAAGAAGATTTATTGTTTTCCGAAATGCATCTGATGTCGCTGAATATGAGTCAGCATAATATGTTTAATGTCAACAAACATTTTATAGAAATTGAAAGATTATATAATGAAGAAAAGAATACCTTTTCAGGTATAGATTTCAAAAAAACTTTCACCACTCGAAATTATGGATATGCATATAGCTATATGGGTAGCTATTATTTAAAAATAAATAAACACAAAGTTGCTAAAGAATTTTTCGAAACAGCTCTAGAAATACTATCTGCTTTTCCATCTGAATTGCCAATTTTGCATTCGAAAATAGCAGAATGTTATCTTGGATTAAAAAAACATGAAGAAGCTATTGTTGTCGCAAATAAAAATTTAAATTCAATTAAGTTAAATCTCTTTATAAAAGCAAAAACAAATAATTATGAAGTTCTTGAAAAAGTCTATCAAGAAAGAGGAGATTTTAATAATCTAATTAATATTAAAGATTCATTAATATTTATTGCAAAAACTATGACTGCTTTAAATAATAGTAATAAGATGAGTGATTTAGAGACTAATCTTATTTTATCTAAAAAAAGATCAGAACTGAATGATAGTCGAATTAAATACAATACTTATTTATATTCTTTAATAATAGGCTTTATAATTTTATTCTTTTCCCTTATTTCACTTCGTTTAAATTTCAACGTGGAAAAGGAAAAGTCAAAAAAAATATTTAACGAAAAATTAATAATTGAAAATGATTTAAATTATAATAAATTAGAATTATTAAACAAGACTAACTTTATTGCAAACAGAAATAAAATTTTGAATTATTTATTAAAAGCCTTAAAAAATCCAGAAAAAGTGTCCGAAAATTATTCCATTGAGATTAAACGAAAAATAGAAAACCTTTTAAATCATGAAGATATGACAGATCGCTTTGAAAAACATTTTGAGCACTTACATCCTGGATTTTTCAAATCATTAATTGCTGTTTCAACAAGTAATTTAACTCAAAATGATTTAAGGCTTTGTGCTTATTTAAAAATGAATCATGGTACAGATGAGATTGCTCAACTAACAGGTGTCTCAGTCAGAACCGTAGAAAGCAAGAAATATCGACTTAAAAAGAAATTTAATTTTAATAAAGATCAAACTATTATAACTTTTATTCATGGAATATAGCTTATTTCTATATAATAGTATACTATTAAAGTTACATATTGATATGGAATTTAATATCCTTTAAGATTAATATAAAATTACTTAAAAATGAGTCATGAGGTACCAAAAATTACTTTTGATGAAATTATTTCAGGCTATACTCTTCAGTAAGTCCATGTATTATTTACATATACTCATTTCAACAGCACAGCCCCAAAAAGAAAATGTATTTAAATTTAGAGGGTGGGGTTAATATTGAAACTCTTAGGCTTGACTTTTTGTTTTTTTTAATCGTATAACCTCCTGTTTTTTCCAAAACTAATAGCAACCTGCATCAGGAAATAGAGTAACATCATATTGACATATAGACTCGTATTTATTTTTATTTAAACCTCCTTTAGATTCGGTACTGATCCAAATATTCTGGGCTAATCAGACTCATAATAACGGTTTCTTTACCGCTTTCTATAGTAGTTAATCTATCATATATGTTGCTTGGTTCAAAAGAGTTTTTTACCCATCCAGGATGAACAGCAGCAACTACTAATCCTTTATTGACTCGGATACATAGAGTTTGCGTGTACATATTTAATTCTGCTTTTGAGATTTTGTATGCCCTAGAATTCGATTTCTTACACGAATTAATTGATCCCATTTTAGAAGAGATGTTAATGATCTTTCCTTTAAGAGTTATATTACCAATTAGCTATTCGGAGAACAAAAGGGTTCCCGAAAGGTTTAAGCTTAGTGTGTTTTCTGCATCCACTTCTGATGGAGTACAGTGATCAATATCTGGTCCTATCCGTGCATTGTTGATGAGAATGTCGATGCTTTCGAAATTATTTTCTAATTGTTGTATTGCGGTTGCTCTACTTTTAGTGTTAACCAAAAACAATACCAAAAGCATACATCAGATCATTTTATTTATAAGCCTTTTTTATGTAAGTTAAAGAAAGGATTGAAATCAAAAAACTAACCCAATTTCCCAGCGCAATACCCGCCACTCCAAGCCGCTTGAAAATTATATCCACCGGTTATAGCATCTACGTCAATTACTTCTCCTGCAAAATAAATATTGGATAGTTTTTTACTTTGCATCGTTTTCAGATCAATCTCACTCAAGTCAACTCCGCCACAGGTTACAAACTCTTCTTTAAAGGTTGTTTTGCCTTCAACTTGATAACGGTCTTGAGTGAGTAGTGCTACGAGTTGGCGGAATTTTTTTTTCCCTACTTCAATCCATTTTCTGTCTGTTGGGATTGCTGCTTTTTCTAGTAAGAAGTTCCAAAGACGGTTGGGTAGTGGAAATGCTTTTTGATTTCCAATTCCCTTTTGAGGATGCATTTGACTGAATTTTTGAAGCTGCTCAAAAAGAAGTTCAGTGTTGGTTTCATCGACCCAATTGATTTGAATCTCAAAATTATAGTCTCGTTTGCTTAATTCAATAGCACCAAAAGAAGAAGCTTTTAGGATTGCAGGGCCACTCATTCCCCAGTGGGTTATCAGCAGTGGACCTTGGGTGTAAATTTTAGTGTCTGTTATTTTCACTCGTGCATTTTCGACCACCAGCCCCTTAAGTTCTTTTATGGGTTCACTCGGCATATTGAAGGTAAATAAGGAGGGGATAGGGGAAACGATACTGTGACCTAAACGGCTCAACCAATCAAACCCTTTTAGTTTTGGACTGCCACCCGTAGCAACGATTACTGCATCGAATTTTTGTGGCTCCAAGTCTTTAAATTCCAATTGCCAACCACTAGCTTCTTGTTCTATGTTGGCAATGCTATGGCCCAGCTGTAATATAATTTTTAAGTCTGTCATTTCTGTCACCAAACAATCGATGATGCTTTGGGATTGATCTGAAACCGGAAACATACGGCCATCTTTCTCGGTCTTTACAGCTACGCCACGACTTTCAAACCATGCAATTGTATCGGTAGTGTTGAATTGATAGAAAAGAGATTTTAATTTTTTACCCCCACGAGGATAGGCTTCACATAGGGTAGCTACATCAGGACAGTCATGGGTTAGGTTGCAACGCCCACCCCCCGATACTTTTACTTTAGACAATACTTTTGAAGTTTTCTCAAAGAGAGTTACCTCATGATCGGGATGGTGTTCTTTTACTGATATGGCTGCAAAAAAACCAGCAGCACCTCCGCCGATTACGGCAATTTTTTTTGACTCCATATTAGAGTGTAAAACGATTTCCTGTACGTGCGATGTTAAAACCTAATGCTTCAACTTTTTCGGATTCGGGACTATTTGGATCTAAGAGTGGGTTGGTGTGGTTCATGTGTATAAAATGGATTTTCGCTTTTTCTGTGGCTGGTAAATCCTTAAACTTTTCCATGCTTTCGATTACAAAAGGATGGGGGATTTCGGAGATGTCTCGGGCCTGTATTTCTTTCCCACTAAAAAAAGTTGCATCAATAAAGGCATAATCTAACTTTTGAATCGCATCAATGATGGACGTTTCCCATTTTTCCCATTTGTCGATATCCGGAATAAAGAGCGCACTTTTTTCTGGACCATTGATTTGATAACCTACTGTTTCTGAATATTCATCTCGGTGCGGGACCTGAAAAGGGAGAACGCTTAATTGGGAATTTAATTGCTGAAGTTGATTTGCCTGCATCCTTTTTAAAACAATATTTTCATTGGTGACCAATTGACTCCAAGGGCCATTTCGTTCTAAAAACCTTTGCATTTTGGGATATACATAAACAGGAACTTGTTGGGCATTCATGACTTCTTTTCCTAAATACATCAAGCCGGTATAATGACCAATGTGGGCGTGGGTAAGAAAAATTGCAGCTGGTATTTCATTGACGTCTAGAGGAGCACTATTCTTTAGCGCACGTAGTTGTACTGTGATATCCGGGCTAGCGTCAAATAAGAATTGTTGCTGATTGATGGGGTCTATTACGCCCAGGGCTACAACAGGAGTAGCGTCTTGCCTTCCTTCAAAAATAGCTTGACAACAAGCTTTAGTACAATTAATCTGTGGACTCCCAGCATCTTGAGCTGTCCCTAAAACGATCAATGTGGTTTGGGTTACTGGAGTTGATGTTGCTTGGTGTTTTTGAGCAAAGGTTTGACTAGTTATGCATATAAATAGTAAAAGCAAGCTGTAGAACCGCATAAACTACAATTCTGTTTTTAAAAACTTCAAATCCTTTTCAATAGCATCGATCATGAGCCCTGCAATATCTTTGTTTGAAACCCCTTCAATACCTTCTAGTCCTGGTGAAGAATTCACTTCTAAAAGCAATGGGCTGTTTTTTCCGCGAATGATATCCACACCAGCAACTTTAAGATTCAAAGTTTTTGCAGCTAAAATTGCAATTTTTCTTTCGGTAGGAGTGATTTTTATCTTTTGAGCTGTTCCCCCCAAATGAATGTTGGCTCTGAATTCTCCTGGAGCTGCTGTTCTCATAATGCTTTCTACTACTTTTCCGTTGACAACAAAACAACGAATATCTTTTCCGTCCGCTTCCTTAATGAATTCCTGAACTAAAATATTTGCTCGTAAACTTTTAAAGGCGTTGATCAGACTCTCTGCAGCTTTTTTAGTTTCTGCCAAAACAACTCCTTTTCCTTGTGTTCCTTCTAATAGCTTAACAATCAAAGGAGCACCGCCGACCATTTGAATTAAATCTTCGGTATCCAATGGTGAGTTGGCAAAACCCGTTGTTGGAATAGGTAGGCCGCTATTGATTAGCAGTTGAAGAGAGTATAGTTTATCTCGGGATTGTGTAATTGAAGCGGAACTGTTCTGAGTATAAACTCCAAGCGCTTCAAAATGACGGGTAAGGGCACAGCCATAAAAGGTCATACTTGGTCGGATTCGAGGAATTATAGCGTCAAAATCCTTAAGAATTTGTCCCCCACGATAATGCATTTCTGGATTTTCTCCATCCAATTTGATATAGCAATCTTTGATGTTAAGGAACTCCATTTGATGACCGTGTTCTTCTCCAGCTTCAATGATTCTTCGGTTACTATATAAATCTGGGTTACTGGCTAGAAGACCGATTTTTAAACCGGTTCTCTTTTTGATGTGGATGTGATAATAATTCTCAAGAATAGAACGGGAAAGTTCTCCCAATTGAAAAGAAGCCTCTGGATCAACCAACATTTTCCCTGACATGGCTTGACGTCCCAGTAACATTCTGTAGCCCATAGAATCTCTGTTCGTCAATGTCAATTCAATTTCCCAAGTGCTTTCTGCAATCGATATAATGGATTTTACAACGAATCGAACTTCGGCGACACCGCTAGAACTTTTGATTTTTCGTTTGTCGATTACGGGAGATTCACAATGGATACTTGTCTTTCCATCATTTTGAAGAGGATGCACTTCGTACCGAACCCAAGGTTCTCCATCTTTTTTGAATGGAATGATATTGATTGCATGGAGGGCAGAAGTTTTTGCGCCAGAATCTACACGCGCTTTGATTGCTGGGATATTCAATTGAGGAAGGCCACACCACTCCTCACTACCTACTACTATTTTTCCTAAACTCATTATATTGAGGGCTGCTTAATTAATATAAGGGTTTCGAATGTAGCCAAGACTATCCATTCGGATTTCAAATGTAAACTATTTTTAGCTTCTTTAAATAAAAATAGCTGGTCAGCATTTATTCGAAACTAAAAAACCCCGCATTGCGAGGTTTTTTTAGTTTTTCTAGCTTTTTTAAACAGAGACCAAATCTCCAGAAGCTTCTTTTTGAGGCAGGGTTGAAACTCCCATAAGGTAGGTGTCAATTTGATGTGCAGCTTCACGACCTTCAGATATTGCCCAGACGATTAATGATTGTCCTCTTCGAACATCTCCAGCAGCGAAAACATGGGGTTTGTTCGTTTGATATTGCTTAACGCCTTCGACATTACCACGCTTGTCAAAACCTACGCTCAATTGTTCGGGTAATGATTTTTCTGGACCTGTAAAACCTAATGCCAATAAAGCCATATCACAAGGCCATTCTTTTTCAGAACCTTCTTTTTCTATGAGTTGTGGTCGATCTCCAGGAACTTTTTTCCAACGTACTTCAACCGTTTTTAAACCAACAACATTTCCTTGCGCATCTCCTACAAATTCTTTAGTTAAAATACTCCATTCTCGGTGTATCCCTTCTTCGTGAGAAGAGGTGGTTTTAAGTTTGAAGGGCCAATACGGCCAGGGGTTTTCTTCAGTTCTTCCATCGGCCGGTTTGGGCATGATTTCAAAATTTGTAACACTCTTGGCTCCTTGTCGGTTGGATGTTCCAATACAATCGGATCCGGTATCTCCACCACCTATAACGATTACATCTCGGTCGGTTGCAAGGTATTTCAAATCACGTTCCAATTGGCCATCTACAGCTTTGTTGTTGTGGGGCAAAAAGTCCATCGCCTGTAACACGCCATTCAATTCAGATCCAGGAATGGGCAGGTTTCTTTTAATGGTAGCGCCAGCGGCAAGTAAGATGGTATCAAAATCAGCTTCTAATGCCTCAGCACTAATGTCTTTTCCTATTTCAACATTCGGTTTAAAGATGATGCCTTCTGCTTCTAAAATTTCCAAACGACGGTCGATGACATTTTTTTCCATTTTAAAATCTGGAATTCCATAACGCAACAAGCCGCCAATTTTATTGTCTCGTTCAAAAACAGTAACGGTATGTCCTGCACGATTCAATTGTTGAGCAGCAGCTAATCCTGCTGGACCGGAGCCTACAATTGCAATAGTTTTTCCTGAACGTTCTGTTGGAGGTTGAGGCTTGATCCAACCTTCTGCAAATCCGCGTTCAACAATATATTTTTCAATTAATTCAATCGATACAGGTGGGTTTGTAATTCCTAAAACACAGGCTTCCTCGCAGGGAGCTGGGCATAAACGTCCTGTGAATTCTGGAAAGTTATTGGTTGCTTGCAAGATGTGCAAAGCCTTTTCCCATTGGTTCTTATAAACCGCATCATTGAAATCAGGGATTAAGTTCCCTAAAGGGCAGCCACTATGACAAAACGGAACACCACAGTCCATGCAACGGCCTCCTTGTTCTTGGAGTTCTTCCGTTTTTGGGGCTATTGTAAATTCTTTATAATTACCAATACGTTCTTTTGGAGCAATAGTCTCTTCTTTGATTCTATCGTATTCTAAAAATCCTCTTAATTTTCCCATGACTTAAGCGTTTAGTTTATTTTCTTCCTCAGCAGCGAGCATTGCTAGTGCATTCTTATAATCGGTTGGCATTACTTTAATGAAGTTCTTCGAACTGTCTGGCCAATCGTTTAAGATATGAGCAGCTTTAGAGCTGTTTGTATAGTCCGAATGGTTTTGTAGTAAACCTTGAACCGTTTCTTTGTCTTGATTGGTTAGATCTTCGAGTTCAACCATTTCTAAATTGAATTTCTTTTCGTCAAAAATCCCATCAGCACTGTATAGATATGCAATCCCTCCACTCATACCAGCAGCAAAGTTACGTCCTGTTTCTCCAAGGATTAAAGCGATACCTCCAGTCATATACTCACAGCCGTGATCTCCAATTCCCTCTACAACCGCAGTTGCACCAGAGTTTCGAACACAAAAACGTTCTCCTGCGATTCCGTTGATGTAGGCTTCACCTGTTACTGCACCATAGAGAGCAACGTTTCCGATGATGATGTTTTCATCAGCTTTGAAGGTTGCTTCTTCGGGTACTTGAGCAATTAGTTTTCCTCCTGAAAGCCCTTTTCCAAAGTAGTCATTACAAGTTCCAGATACTTTCATAAACAAGCCTTTAGCAGCAAATGCACCAAAACTCTGTCCAGCAGTTCCCGTAAATTTCAAGCTTAGGGTATCTTCAGGTAAACCGGGTGCCCCGTGCATTTTTGAAATCTCATTGCTCAAAATTGCTCCAACGGTTCGGTCGGTATTGCAAATAGAAAAATTCAAATGCTGTTGTTCCTTTCTGTAGATTGCAGGGTGAGCCGCTTCAATTATTTTGAAATCAAGGACATTTTCGAGTCCGTGATCTTGTTTTTGAGTGTTGTGAAGTTTTACTTCTGCTTCAACTTCTGGCTTGTATAGAATTTTTGAAAGATCAATACCCTGAGCTTTGTAATGTTCAACCGCTTTTTTCATATTGATTTTTTGCGATTGTCCAACCATTTCATCAATACTTCGGAATCCAAGTTGTGCCATAATCGCCCTCAATTCTTCAGCAACAAAGTACATGAAGTTGATTACGTGTTCTGGTTTTCCTTTGAAATTCTTTCTCAATTCGGGGTCTTGTGTTGCAATTCCAACGGGACAAGTGTTTAGATGACATGCACGCATCATAATACAACCCGAAGCTACAAGCGGAGCCGTAGAGAATCCGAATTCTTCAGCACCAAGTAAACAGGCAATGGCTACATCCCGTCCGGTTTTCATTTGGCCGTCACATTCCAAAACAATTCGGTTACGAAGGTCATTCATAACCAGCGTTTGTTGTGCCTCAGCGATTCCTAATTCCCAAGGAAGTCCAGCGTGTTTTAGCGAGGTAAGGGGAGAGGCTCCTGTTCCTCCATCGAATCCAGAGATTAAAATTACGTCTGCTTTGGCTTTAGCTACCCCAGCTGCAATTGTTCCCACTCCAACTTCAGAAACTAATTTCACATTTACTCTAGCTTCGCGATTCGCATTTTTTAAATCAAAAATCAGTTGAGCTAAATCTTCGATTGAATATATATCGTGATGCGGAGGTGGTGAAATTAACCCTACATAGGGTGTTGAATTACGTACCGAAGCAATATAAGGATTGACCTTGGGGCCAGGTAATTGACCACCTTCTCCAGGTTTGGCTCCTTGTGCCATTTTAATTTGTATTTCTTTAGCAGAACTCAAGTAGTGACTAGTTACGCCAAAACGTCCAGATGCAACCTGTTTGATGGCACTGTTTCTCCAGTTACCATTATTGTCGGGTTGGAAACGCTGAGCATCTTCTCCACCTTCTCCAGAATTACTTTTCCCACCAATACGATTCATTGCAATGGCTAGGTTTTCGTGTGCTTCTGCACTGATTGATCCCAAGGACATGGCACCTGTTTTGAATCTTTTTACGATTTCAGTCCAAGGCTCAACCTCTTCAATTGGAATAGGATCAAAGCTAGAAAACTCGAACAACCCTCTTAGGGTCATCAGCTTTTCGGTTTGTTCATTTACCATTTTCGAGTAAACCTCATAACTTTCAAAGTTGTTTTGGTTTACGGCTTGCTGAAGTTTAGCAATTGTTGTTGGGTTTAGCATATGTGCCTCCCCGTTTCTTCTCCAGCGGTATTCCCCACCAATTTCTAAATCCAATCCAGATAGACCGTCAAGGTCAAATGCTTTTTTATGGCGACGTGATATTTCTTTTTCAATTTCATACAGACCTATTCCTTCAATACGAGTAGCCGTATTACAGAAGTAGCTGTCGACAAGTTGTTCGCTGAGTCCGAGGGCTTCAAAAATCTGAGCTCCTCGATAGGATTTTAAAGTTGAGATTCCAATTTTGTTCATCACTTTGACAATCCCAGTTGCGATGGCTTTATTGAAATTTTGAATCGCGTTATCTGCGTCAATTCCTTTTATGTTTTCTACTTGAACTTGGTCGGCAATAATTTCATTAACCATATAGGGGTTAATTGCACTTGCGCCGTATCCAAATAAACATGAAAAGTGGTGCGGCTCTCGAGGTTCAGCGGATTCAATTACAATTCCGAATCTGGATCTCTTTTTAAGTCGCTTAAACGAATTATGTGTGTGAGCACAGGCCAATAACATTGGAATTGGTGCCAGATTTGCTGCAACACCACGATCGGATAGAATAACAATATTGACACCGGTCTCAACTGCTTTTTCAATTTCGGTAATGATGTTTTCTAAGGCATTCTCTAACCCGTTTACGCCTTTGTCAATAGCATAAAGTGTGGAGATAGAAATTGATTTATAATCTGCATGTTCAATGTATTTGATTTTATCTAAATCTTCATTGGAGATGACTGGGTTTTGAATGCTCAATTTTTTTGCGTGATCTTCGGAAACATCAAAAAGATTGACTTCGCTTCCTATAGATAGTGAAGTGTCTGTAACAATTTCTTCTCGAATTCCATCCAAGGGCGGATTGGTAACCTGAGCAAAAAGCTGTTTGAAGTAGTTGTATAATAATTGCGGACGATCCGATAGTACAGCCAAAGGCGTATCCGTTCCCATAGAGCCAATTGCTTCCTTCCCTTGAATACTCATGGGGAGAATTAGGGTTTTAAAATCTTCTTGGGTATATCCAAAAATCCGAAGACGTGTGTCAAAATCTTCAGACTCTACGGTGACATGATTTCCTGTATAAGGAACTTCAGAAAGTTTCAGTAAATTTTTGTCTAACCATTCTTGATAGGGGCGTTCAGAAACAACTTGATTTTTAATTTCTTCGTCTTCGATGATACGACCTTCGTCCATGTTTACGAGGAACATTCTTCCGGGCATCAGACGCCCGTGTTTTTCTACATTAGCAGGTTCGATATCCAGAACTCCAGCTTCAGATGACATTACAACGTAGCCGTCTTTTGTTACGGTATATCGAGATGGGCGTAAGCCGTTACGATCCAATAAGGCTCCGATGTATTTACCATCAGTAAAGGGTATAGAAGCAGGACCATCCCAAGGCTCCATTAAACAAGAGTTGTATTGGTAAAATGCTTTTTTAAGCGGATCCATAGACTTGTGCTTTTCCCAAGCTTCGGGAACCAACATCATCATTACTTCTGGGAGTGACCTTCCAGTAGCCAACAGTAATTCTACAACCATATCCATGGATGCAGAATCCGACTTTCCTTTTAATATGACGGGTAGT
>Ga0115555_1001213_pt1 | contig 17703 bp, 24 predicted proteins | sample COGITO_mtgs_1104_2_FD_87285 | JGI IMG/M metagenome (GOLD analysis project Ga0115555, IMG submission 87285) | Pelagic marine microbial communities from North Sea - COGITO_mtgs_110407 | ecosystem: Environmental > Aquatic > Marine > Epipelagic | place: Germany:Helgoland, sampling site Kabeltonne... | reverse complement strand
TCCCGAGCATACCCCCCCCCCCATCCACGACATCTTCTGTACATGCCAATACCTTCTCCACTTCCTCCTCGCTTTTCGTCTGAAAATTATACTTCTTCGAAGTTTTTAGAGGAGGAAAAAGTGAAAATGTTCTTCGACGTTTCTTGAGGTAGTTTGAGAGGCAGGACAACAAGGACATTGCAACGACGAAAGAACTGATGAGTGACATCCTGAATCAGGGTACCGGAAAGTTAAGCATATAAAATCTGGGGACTGAACACGTGCTGAAAATTGATACACATGACATACTGGGGAATCTTCAGAAATTAATAACCCTTAAACCAGCATTACTGCCCCAAAAACTGCCCCGAACCACGCCAATATTAGCTTCAATATGCCTCCTAAGCTCAATAAGACTTCATTTGCCTCTCACTCAAGTCACGAACTCCCCACTGCTCCCAAACCAAATCGAACTGTACCTCCCGCATCACTGTCTAGTAGTTTCAAGGATGGATCAATAGACAACGACAGGACTTCGCACGCTGAAAATATCTGCAACCATGCTAAACCAACGCCATACCAAATGTGGCTTGCGACCAATCCTGCCTTTAGCTTTCTGCTCTTCTTCAGCATTAACTTCGGATTAATTCTTACATCGATTTTGCTGCAGGGCTCGGGCGTGTCAGTGATTAGCATGGATAAGATCACACAGATCGGCCTTGACATTCCCGACGACGTCTACCAAATGAGGGCGAACGCTTACGAAGCTGCTAAGGATGAGGCAGATTTCGGCCTGTCAGGAATAAAATGCCCACGTGAAGAGATGCAACGCGCCCCGCTGCAAATGATACTCGAGTCCTCCTCTTCCAGCATATTGAGTAAAGAAGGGCTTACAGAACTCCAAAAGCTGGAGGATTTCTTCATCAAGACGGCCGAATGGAAAGAGAAGTGTTCCCTGCTTTGGGCTGATTCGCCAACATGCGAGAATGTGGCTATATATAACTCGGCGGCAAATCCCCACTGGGTCAACAAACCTAACGTTACGGACGTTAACGGTTGTATTCTTCCCTCGTCACCGGTAACTTTTTTTATAAAGTATGGTGACCCCACCTTTAGCTCAATCGATGCAACACTCGCGAAAATAAAATCCAACGCGAATGATTGGTCAGCTTTCACAGATTTGCTGGACCGCGACTTCAGTATCGAGAAACCAAAAACCAATGTTATGAAAACCACGTGAGTGTATGTGCAGTGCAGACTTGTTACAGAGACCAGTTTTGGCCCCACTAACTCGAACCCTTATTTTTACATCCACTAAATTGCCGCCCATTTCTATTTCAACAACATCACTTAACGCCACTGCCTCAGGATTTACTACGGCACGCCCTTTAAGAACTACACTTACTACATGAAACTCCACGGTGACGCTGCGCCTAATAATCCTGACCATTACGAGTACTACACGAGAGACCATGTGGAGATAGAGTTGTCTGAGTTACAGGATTACTTTGAAGGGGATCATGTGAAGGAATACCTGGAGAGCAATTTTAACGGTCTAGGTGGCGATGGCGATAGGGGCGAGAACGAAAAATACATTGTCAGCTACAGCCACGTCAATTACAACCCAATGGAACAGCTTGTCTTGGGGGACATAAGCAAAATCGTCGTGAGTATATTTTTTGTCTTCACGTACATGTGGTACTCGACAGGAAGCTTCTTTATCACCTGCTGCGGTTTGTTCCAGATATTTACCTCATTTGCGGGCGCTAATCTTGTATATAGGTTCTTATGGCCCTCAAGCGATGGTTTTGGCTACGAATACTTCACACTTTTCTGTGGGCTAGCTATGTTTGTTATCATGGGGATAGGTGCTGACGACGTTTTTGTCTACTGGGATACATGGAATCAGTCCTTCACCAGCACCTCGCATAAGCATGCCAATAAAGCTGATCGATTAGCCCACGTCTACGGGCATGCAGTGAACGCTATGTTTGTAACATCAGCGACTACTGTGATCAGCTTTTTCAGCAACCTCAGCAGCAATTTTATCGGAGGTGAGTGTCGACGAGACGAGGGGCACACTACACTATTATGGCCATTTTTCTATCTTTTCACTCCTTGTCTCGACATACCGTGATAACCAATTGCGCATAAATTCGACTAACTTGTCCTCATCACAGTGAGAACTTTTGGCCTGTTTGCTGGCCTTCTTGTTGCCGTGAACTTCATCTCTGTGTGTACTTTTTTCCCGGCGACAGTCTTATTCTACGACAAGTTCTTGAAGAACACTAGGTTCTGCTTCGGAATAATTTCTATTTTGAAAATGAAGCTTGTTGATTATTTCCAGAAGCGAAAGTTGTGCCCATTTTTCTGCGGAGTTAAAGCTCCCCTGCCTTCTAAACCCCGTCTGAGTATTATCGAAGAGGACAAGCTCACTCAGCAGGATGATGAGAGCAAAAGGTGGTGGAAAAACACTTATGCACCTTGGCTTTTCAAGTATAGATTCGTTGTGACTGCACTCTTTATTACCGTCTTCGGGATATTCTCAGTCGGCGCAGCTATGATATCCCCGACTCCTTTAGAGGTACACGAGCTGTTCCCCCATGGCAGCAATTACTATACCTTCGTCAAAAATAGTTTGACGAGATTCCCCTCGACAAGCCGGCCTTTGCTCGTTCACTTAGTTTTCGGTATAGAAGTGGACGACCCTGTTGACTACGGGAACGAGAAAAAAACTGAGTTTTTGCCTGCGGGAGACAAGAGCGGCGAAGTAAGTGGGAGAGTGAACTGGGACAGAAGCTTTTTGATGGATCGACGGGAGTTTCAGCAGCAATATGTAGACCTCTGCAATGAGGTTGCATCAACTCTCTCTGCGGATCCGAAGTACAAGATCAATAAGGCATTTGGAATCAATCCCCAATATGACGAAAATAGCAACGGAGTACTCGGGGATAGTGAAAAAGCAACTTTCAACGGGATCCAATGCGTATTGAATGGATTTAAGCTCTTCAACAACGTCACAGGAATGAAGGAGATAAACTTAGATGCTAATGCCAACACTGAGACCACCTCTTATGACGTGAGTGGCTTCCACGATATCGCGCAATTCGAATTTCCAACAGTAAGGGACGGAGCGTGGGATATAACACCGGCAAACGAGGATAATTGCCACTACTGCTTCGATGCATTCACTCTGAGCAACTTCCAAAGCGCGCATGTGACAAAACTTGGTGTCCTGACGAACACCAGTAGAATCAATCGGAATTGCAACTGCATGGGATTATTCCCGGTTCCAAGCAACATTTGTTTCAGCGATTTCAACTACCTCGAGGAAGACAACCCCTTCCGATGTACGGAAACAAGCATGTTCAAGGGTTTCCTGAGTACCTACACAAGCCTAGGGGGAAACAAAAAGATGTGGGCTAACTACCTTTTCGCCACCAAAGATGAGAACAATAAATTTCTCAAGATTGCCATGACTGAGATCAGTGCCCAAACGACTCTTAACATATTTGATAAGGACGCTTGGGCCGGAATGAGTTTTGTGGAGGCCTGGGACGACTGGGCTGCAGAATACAATGAGAGGACGGAAAGCAGTGCAAAGGTCATGGTTCAGATAGAGACGGCCCCGAAGTGGAAACAGACAATCTTGCTGATGCCCGCTGCGATAAACGGGGTGGTGCTGTCGCTGTTTTTGTCTTGGTGTGTGCTAGTCTTCGCAACAGAGAACTATCTCATCGCAACCTTCGCAGCATTGACCATCGCAATGATTGTGGTAATCGTGTTTGGCTTCCTAACTTTCAGTGGGTGGGGCTTGGGTTTGTTAGAGGGAATCCTTGTGGTTCTTGTCATCGGATTCAGCGTCGATTACACTGTCCATTTGAGCGACAGTTATAAGGTTAGCTCAAAACCGACTAGATTTTTGAAAGTCCAGGATGCGCTAGACAGTGTCGGAGATAGCATCCTAAGTGGCGCGGTCAGCACAATAGGGGCTGCCGCTATCATGCTCTCCGCGTCAATAAGCTTCTTCAGCAAGTTTGGGGCTTTCATTTTCTTGACAATCATCTTGAGCACCACGTTTAGCTTGGGATTTTATTGCTGTCTGCTGATGATTGCAGGCCCAATAGGAGGCACGGGAAACGTCGCGAACCTCTTCAGCGATTTGATTAAGAGTGCTGAGACGAAACTCCTGAGGGACGAGGAAATGTTCAAGAAGGAGCGGGAAGCGAATGCTGCTATGCGGGTGCACGACTCGCGAACATTGTGATTATAAAAATAAACCACTCGTGTGCTTAGGCTGCGTTATTACAAGAAGAACTATTCTCTGTTTCATGGTATGCATCAAGTACATAGAAACGTCATTATCAATCCGTATTCTGTAAACGACAGCTGCCAATTATTCCTTGCCTAAGAAATATAGGGCTGCAACAACTCCAGTAGCTTGAAGAAGGCTATGTACGACATCGCTTGGAAGAAGACAGAAGGCAACAACATAACCGGCCAATTTCAGACCAATTTTGACATTGAAATCGTTGACCTTCTCCAGCATTTGATTGGCAAGCCTGGGGTCTTCAATTTTCTCAATTGACCCAGCAACATCAAACACACCCGCCTGAGCTATGTTTCACAAGCCAGCTCTCCCGCTCTCTCGATAAGAGTACCCCAAAGCAAACGGCAGAGAGCAACTCACGCACCGAACAAAATTGCCGATGAAGTCGTTAGAACCCCCACTTGTTGTCAAGAGTGCAATGATATATGTTAAGAGGAGAAATGAATTTCCAACAAGTTTTCGACGCTTCCGCTCTTCCTCGTCAATGTTCGTCAAATTCAACGCAGCTTCCTCCCTAAGTCTCTCCCTCGTCTCCTTGTCAGGTAAATTCTGTGATTTCTTGGTAAAAATTCCAAAGAAAATTTGTTTCTCCTCACCATCTCTAGGGAGAATTCCCGATTGATCCAGTGCATCCTTCACTATCTTAAATTTCCCATCGTTACGGAAAGGAGGTGGAACTGACATAATCATACCAAGCGATGTCGATGTCGATGTCGATGTCGATGCCGTCGCCGCGCAAGTCGCAGCCCTGCTGTGTGTCGTGGAAAGAATGTGACGGTGGTTCACTCTTTGTGTGAGGAGGAACGACGCCGAATGCGTGACCAGCAACAGATACAATAGCATCGACTGCAGACCCATGTTGTGGTGCTTTTCGGGACTGACTTTTGGTTTAGGTACAGTTACAAAGTCGAGTGCTTTAATGACAAATAATAGTATGGAGGACGTTGCTTCCAAATTTGGTGATGATTGGGGGCGATTAGCTGGTGTTATGCCAATTTTGGCCAAAGTATGTGAATCCAAGTGAAATTCACCCCACACCCCACACAAAAACCCAAGTCCCCCCTATCGATAAGACAACACTATATTAAAAAACTTCCCCCCCGCATGTTCCGATAGTATTGAAGGTGCCAACAATCAATGGCAGAAGTAGTAAAGAAGTTCCTCAAATCGAAAACAGCACGCCTCGAAAACCAATGGTTTGTCTCTGATGTCCAATAAAACGCCAAGTTCACCCCGTCCCCCTGTGCCAACGTACAAACCTCAAGCGCCTCCTTGTCATCTGACATTGCCACATTCTCCTCCTCCTACTTTTGAGGAAGGAGAGAAGGCCTTTGTCAGTGTAGTTGGGGTGAATGGTGATGGTTGCAACAGAAAGTTATTGGAAAATGTGTTCATTGGCAGCACCGGGGACGATTCTGTTGACGTGGCCAGTGGCTTGGGAGCTGAAGTTGTATTTACAATGTCCGGTTCCAACCACATAGTCCTTCAATTCCCGTCCCCTCTTACTGCCAACAAACTCCTGTCAAAAATGGCAACAAATAAATTCACCCGCGGGATGGCTTTGGGACGAACAGATGGGAAGGATAACAAGATATTGAGGGGTATTTTGATGACAAACAACCGCCCTGGCTTGGAAGACGGCCAACGCTGGACCAAACCAATCCAGCCGCGCTTCACCACTGAGGGGGGTGGTCCCACCCGCTTTGTAAAAGTCACAGGGATTGGATCTGTTGCCTCTTCGGCCGCTGCTACAGTCTTAATTGCCGATATTCGGAATATTTTTACCCCCTACGACTCAACTGGGCACGGGGTCGAGGTTTGGGTCGGTCGCAGTGGGAGGAACTCTGCTTTTGTCGGTTTTCGTAATACTGCCGATGCGAGGAAAGTTGTGGGTGGGCACTTGCAGGTGAGTGACAGCGGCAAATTGATAAAGTTGTGCAGCTTATAGAGTGCATCTAACTCTTCCGCCGTCACTCTTATTTTTCCACCATCACTCCCTTTCCCCCACCACCATCAACCACCGGCAATTATTACCTAACCCTTCAGAACTTTGCCTACAACTCAACCCGCCTATTCCTTGAGTATGCTTTTATTCTCTCTCCGTGCCGAAGCGCCAACAAAGATGGAGACAGCCAAAAACAGACTACCTCATCCGAGTGCACATCATTGACATCTCACATAAAGATCCCAGGCCTCATTCTCGTAAACGATTTCGTTTCAGTGCAGGAAGAGGCCGAGTTGGTGAAAATTCTCACTGGACCCTCTGTTCACTGGGCTGTGCAGGAGCGTCCATCGGGCGGAGTTGTCCGACGTCGTGTTCAGCATTATGGATATGTCTTTGACTACAAAACATCCGACGTCCTCCGAGCTGAAACTGGGTTATGTCCTCCAATGCCAGCCGACAAGACCAGCCAGGCCAGTTGCCACCAAATCCAAGGTGCAGAAGATCGCGGCAAAGATAGACATAGACAGTGCGCAGAAGGAAGTTTTGACGAGGGATGGAGCATGCTAGGGAGCGTTACATCACGCCTCCGATCTTACGCCCCTCTCGTCCAAAATGTCAACCAGATTACTGTCAATGAATACCCTCCCTCGGTGGGAATCGGCTCACACGTTGACACCCCTTCGGCGTTTGCTGATGGTATCTGTTCCGTCAGTCTTGGTGGCGACGTTGTTATGGAATTCCGCGAGGTCAAGACCACTAATGACGGTTTCAATATCGAAACTGGGGTAAAAAAGCAAGTTTTCCTCCCCCGTAGGAGTCTTCTGATCATGAGCGGAGATTCTCGTTATTGTTGGGAGCACTCAATTGCATCTCGAATGACTGACACTGTTGAGGGTGTTGTGAGAAGAAGGGAGAAGAGAGTCAGCATTACTTACAGGACGGCTATTTCCCTGCAAGGGCAGCCTCTGACACCTTTGGAGACGTTGGATTTCCCCCCTAGAACCGTTGGCGGGAGGAAAGGGGGGGAAGTAGAAAATAGGCACGCGAATGACATGGAGGTTACTGTGAAGGAGTCTGGGGACCCTCTTATCACACCAGAGGAGGAGAGAAAGCATGTTCACCAAGTTTATGACGCAATTGCAGAACAATGTAAGTGAGGTAACAACGGGGAGAGCGCTCAGCTGGATAAGTGCGAACGCTCATGAAGGGGGCCGAGAAGGTATAAAGACTATGATTACACAAGCATTATTAGATGACGAAACTTAAGCTCCCGGCGGTGGATTGCCTAATTAACTCTCCGCTAACCGTCGGGGTCGGTGTTGATCGCAAATTGACGAGGCATTTGGATGAGTTTTTTTTCCCCAACCTACACGGAATTGCAATGCCCACCCTGTAAAGGCTGCAACAATGTGCTAACACCTCCATTGTCAACGTGCTGTTTCCAGGGCACCACACGCGTGGCAAACGTGGGATTTTGTGGCCCCGAGCCACTGAGTTCCTTGCCTCTCTCCCCTCCTGCTCGGTTATTGCCGACATTGGTTGTGGCGATGGGAAGTACTTTGCGGCATCGTGGTCTTCTGGTCACTACGTCATAGGGTCTGACATGTCTCTTGAGCTCCTCCGCTGCACCCTCAATGGCACTGGGGGTGGCAAAGACGCAAGACAAAAAGCTTTTGATGACTCTGGCGATTCTCGTAGGCCCGAGGTATTTGGCGGGGACATTCTTAACATTGCTCTCCGTGACGGAAGTGTTGATGCTGTCATTTGTATCGCGGTCCTGCATCACATCAGCACAAGGGAACGGAGAATCCGATGCCTTCAGGAGCTTTGTCGGATTGTCAAGGTGGGGGGTAAGGTCGACGTCCAGGCTTGGGCCCTAGAGCAGGATCCGAAGAGCAAGCGCCAGTTCAAAAACCAAGACTTGCATGTGCCATTCAAGGCGCAGCCAAGGTATTTGGCCAAAGATGCAGAAAGTACCGGTGGGGGAGTTAGGGATGAGACCAGCGGTTTGATTACATTTGAGCGCTTCTGCCATGTATATAGGGAGGGAGAGCTTGGGGAGCTAGCTGGGGAGATAGAAGGCTTGCAAATTTTGGAACAAGGCTGGGATAGTGGAAACCACTATATTCGGCTCTTACGAACCAAGTGATAAGAAGTTAAAAGGTGTGTGGAGCCACAAAGTAGGGTTTGCTTCTGTTTTGACATTTTTACTTTACACTTAGCACCAGTTCGTTTGTTAGGGCCCCAAGCGTTTTTTTTTTTTTTTTGCGTTTTTTCAAGAGAAAAAACGAGAAAGTATCTTCTAGTCAACTCACAAAAAATACCCCAATCCACAGCCATGCTAAGAACTATTGCTAAGGCCCTCGTTTCTCCCATGATCGCCCCTGCCCTCATGTTCATGTAAGATAACTAACTTTGTTGAAAAATTTCCTTGAATCATTGTCAGCGACTAACCCTGACCCTCCCTCTCTTGTCCCTCTCTTTTTGCTAGTGGCATTGGAACCGGTCTTATACCCAACTATCCTGATCCTAAGATCGCCGAGTACACACCATTTTGGTCAAATGTCTTTGGATCAGAGCTGAACGAGAAGGCCTTCTTGACCTTCATAGGAGTTAGCAAGGTTTTTGGCGTTATGTCCATGTGGAAGAGTGACAGTAAGCTCGGAAACATCGCCTGCTTGACGCCGTCTTTGTGCGCTCTCTACATGCATAAAGAGATGGGCGACCCATGGTTCCCTGCTGCCTTTATGTCCGTTGCCATCTCTTATCTGCTTTTGACAGATCCTGAAAAAAAGAAGGCAAAAGGTAACTAGAATATAGACCCGCAGGTATAAAGCCTTTGTTCGCTTAGCAATTTAAAACGACACCATTTGCACAGTTATTATTTCCTATCCTATCTTCTTTTTCTCGGAGCTTTCCGTGGTGGTACAACTACAAAATAGTCTTCGGGCTGAACAGCAGCCCATTTCCTTTTATCTGCAGCTGCTGCAACCCTATCTCTCTTCTTTGGCGCGACTCTTTTTACCTGGCTGCCATTTGCGGTTTCATTTTTCGAAGTGCCGCCCTTGGCCTTGGATTTGCAGTTAGATTTGCCTTTGTTGCTGCAGATACCTTCGACATCTTCGCCCAGCTGAAGCTGAATTAATTTCTTCTCTTGCCAGTCAGCTTCCTGTTGACGAAATTTTTGAATCTCCAGGTCCTGCTTATTGGTCGATGGCCTTGCATGGGAAGACAGTTGCGAATTGTAAGGCGATATTATCGGTTTATTCTCGACTGTCTCCAGCTGCGGCACCTTCCTTCCCTCGGGGAGTGGTTTCTCCTGCTGCAAAAAAGTTGAGCGCATTCTCTTCCTCTGGTTGATGGACAGGGAAGCCAAGTTGGCCTCATTCATGTCCAACAAGCGCTCCCGCAGGCGGTCCAGTTCTTCGCCGCGAGTTGCTGGGTCGTCAAAATCCCACAAACTTCTCCCAACTCTTCTGCACATCATGTAGCTTGCATTCCCATGTAGCTCCAAATTTGTATGTGTTTCGTCTGCATACGTCCAGTGCCTGTAACCAACCAGTTTTTCTCTCCCAGATGTTGTCGCATTACCTCTGCTTGCGTAATCTCCAACAGCGCCAACCCTTACAAACCCGTAACGTCCGTAGAATCCCTGTGTTAATTAAGTGTTAGGGGGTGAACATGTGACTTTGATGGCATGTTGTCGGCCTTGGTCCAATATCCAATATCCTTGACTCCCATAATCCACCTACCTTGCTTGCATCTGTGGCCATGACGACTACATAGTCAAACTCCCTCCCTTTTCTACCGCTATCTCCCTTGCCCCTTTCTTCCTTCCGCCTCGCTTCGTTCCACTTTTTTATCTCTTCCCACCCCTGATGCATCAGAATCTCTCCACAACCCAGACCAGCCAACAAACTGATCTCACAAATATGCGGCCAAACAATGCCACTCGTAAAGGGGTTACCCGCCCTCGGACTGTTGTTCAATACTTTAGCAAATACATCGCTAAGTCCTGTGACGTACGGGTCAGGATTGTAGCTTGCCCGGGCTGCCTTCGTATCTGCTTTGCCTCCCTTGAGGTAAAAGTCGGGGATTGGACCTATATCTGATACCGGGTTAAGGGAGTCCCAAGAGAAAGAAGAAACCCAGCAGGTAAAGGTTGTCATGGTAATGTAGCCCTGCAAAAAGCCCGTCCCGACTCCTTGAGGACCTGATGGGGCGATTGTAGAAAGCAATTGGGACGAAGGAAGATCTTCATTAGCCGTAGAGTAACCCCCATCATCTCCGTTCAGACTGTTGCACGTAGAGTCCGTGCTCGTATCGAAGAATCCACCGTCATCGCTTTCGTCATTAGTTTCATTGGGGACGCCGCCGGCGTTGCCTCCACGGAGGCGGATCTGTACACCGATCATGGGACTACAGAGGAAAAAGTTTAAATATCAGATACGATGGTCTGTCAAGCTCTCACCGAGCGCTCCCAGTAGCAAACGCTTTGCCATACACTCACCTGTCGATCAAAACTCTCTCCTCCATATAAGAGTAGCTAAGCGGAGGGTCATACCCCTTGTACAACATTTTTCGAACCGGCATCATCTTCCCTCCACCGATTGATACTTTTTTCTCTAGCTCTCCGTAGAGGTTTGTGCATTCACCGAGTACTGTGTTACTGCCGTTGGGGGGTTGCTTTACATTGCCATATTTACCATACCTCAAGCCCCTCAGCACCCCTCCGCGAACGCCGGCCTCAGCATTAATTCCATCAAGCTCCTTCAGACAGTCCTGCCACTCGCTGCGAGAAGCAGGCGTCCAAAAAACAGAATATGGGTGCAGGGGCTGTACTCGATGACGGCGAGCATGAAAGAAGTATTGTGACGAGTAAGAAAATCAGTAAAGTGTAGCAAGGAAGATAATTATGTGTGAAGGGCTGTACAATTTTTCTCACCTGCTTTTTCTTCTTTTTCTTGTTCTGTTTCTTGCATTTACCGCTCTCGCCATCGTCTTCAGCTGCCAGTCCGACACGGTTGTCAAACTGCATCACCCTCGACATATCGTACGTCACTTGGTGAGGATAACGCCTGCTCACAGGAATCTGCGTGGTGTTGGGGGTGAGAAGGGAAGGCGCATGAAGCGGGTTGGAGCGTCACACAAGCGGGTTGGTGCGTCACAAATCAAAATTTGACTTCTTTCACTTGCCAACCCTCACCGCATGCGTGCAAAGAAAACCACCCCACACACGAATGCACTTCGATCTTACGCCACAAACTTACCTTATCGTTGGAATCTCCCTCGTTCGTGCTACTGAGAAGTCTAATTTCACCCTCTTTATCATCATCACTGGTATTGGCGGAGGCACCTGAAGCTGACGCTTCGGCCCTCTTCTTGTCGACGATCTCACCGTTCGTCGTTTGCTGAAGGTATTTTGAAGCGTTCGGAATTAGACCCATGGAGGAATGTTCCTTGGGAATTGACATCGCTGCCTCAGAGCGCCGCGGCCTCTGACTCGCATCATTGACATTAGATGCAGCAGACCCGTCATTCTTCTTCTGGCGTTTTGACGAAGAATAAGGGGAAGACGATGTGCCATTGCCATTGCCATTGCCATTGCCATTGCCATTGCCATTGCCATTGCCATTGCCATTGCCATTGCCATTGCCATTGCCATTGCCATTGCCATTGCCATACCTATTATACCCGTTGCCAATGGGCTTGACGAGGCGCGTTTTGGGGTAGGAAAAGTAGTTTATACCAACAATTGGGTGGATCATGATTGGTGATGATAGCGACTGTCTAAAGTGGGTCGAGGGGGAGGGGGGGGTCCCTCCAAATTTGGCAGTTTCTTCTCCAAGGGAGCCGACAGAAGAAAACTCGTGCAGATGGCGGGCCTTATCCACAAATTCCGAGAAAAAAACCTAAGGACAAGTACGTCAAGTGAGTGGATTTCGTGACACTGTTTAATATGTGGCCCGAGGGTTCGTCCAATCTTTAAATTTTGTGTATTGGCAGGCAGTAGGAGACGATCAATCAAATTTAACGTACCACAATCAAATCAAATTCCTAGGACAAGGGAGAGATTATTTTCAAACTTGCGATAAATTCCGTTCGAAAAAAGACAAACTAAAACCCAGCTAAAACAGTGGCGTTTGCTAGATAACCTAGCTAATAAAATATTGCTCCGTTGTTTTTGGATATGTGCTCCTTTAATTGCCTGAAAGATCTCCCTCTATGACTTATAGAGTTTTTCTCCTCTGCACTCATCTCGGCGTATGTTTTTCCTGAAACCTCACCCTCGGTGCACTCAAAGATGGGATCCCAGCCAAAGGCCTTTTCACCCCTGGCAGGAACCACCTTTCCAGCTGTCCGACCTTCAAAAACGTGAATTTCTTGGCCGTCAAAGTAGGCTACCACAGTCAGGGCATAGCAGCTCTTGTCATCGAAACCATTGAGTATTCTGTTCAACCCTTCGTGTTTGCATGAGTCCAAAAACCATTTGATGTACGGTCCGGGCATGTCCCCAAGTGCGTTGAAAACAAGTGAAGTGTCCTCAGTGATAACGCGACCATTTACCTGCTCGGCAGCAAGCTTGCACTTTTCCCGGGCCACGTAGATTGGATCCCCCTGCAGTTCTGGCAGGTCGATTTTCATACTAACGATGCCTTCATTGTTCAAAATGCTGTTGTCAGCAATTAGGGTTTTATTTATGATTTATTGCGTGTTAGTATGTGTATTCATAATGTGCATGTGTTCTTTGCGCATATTCTTTGTCCGTGCCACCACCTTCAGACGGTCACCGCACGCACCTCTTCACCTCCTTCAATTTGTTCGCATTCCCCGTGACAAATGTAATTTCATCTCTTCCCCTCTTCAACGAGGCACGCTTGCTCCGCACGCTTGAGAAGAAGTCAGGTGTGGTTGGATCAGGAAGAAAAATGTCTGACACATTATCTGCCTCCCCATTGATGGCAAGGTCAAAAAAGGCGGAGACAGTCTCCCTCGGTAAGGCCCAAAAAAGTTCCAGAGCTTTCCAGCACGGCTCGGCATGAAGCAGAAGGTATTTGTTTGTAGGATCCTGAGCATAGCTGAAGGCGCCCAGCGTCGCACTGCATGCCAGCCGGCAGGCAATCAAGGTGGGAAGGTGCCTCTTCTCCACCTCACAGAGAGTGTAAGATGCCGCAAAACCCCGCAAAACCAAAGCTGCTGCAGCCAAGGCGTGGTTGGCCTTTCCAAAAGAAGATAGCATACTGTAGGCACATGCAATCGATAAGTCGCAAATCTTCCAGCTAAATCCATTTTGTAAATGGGTTGTGGGATTTAGAGTTAGAAAAAAATGTTTGGACTTTGTCGTATCACTTTCACTATGGCAAAATAAATCCGCAGTAGTGTGATATAGCGTTAAAGTCCGGGTGCTTTAATTCCCGGGGTTGATCTAGCGTCTCGAATTGAACTGGCAAGGATTGAACGAGCGTGGGGCGGCGCCTCTCGAAGTTAATCGAGTCGACGGATGCCGGATGCTCCCATTGCAGCTTAGTTGTCAAGCGCCATTCACTGAGTTAATTAATACAGACAGACTATACCCTTACCTATACACGCTATCGCCGAAGTCTATTACACCGGCAATGCCACCCTTAGTATCCATAATTATGTTCGCGTCGTTGAAGTCCGCTTGAAGGACTCCCCAGGGGAAGTTGGCACTGTCAACAGCCACCTCATTCTCAAAGCGCTCTATCACAGAAGTAATGAGCTTCTGCCGAGCTTCAGTCTGGATGTATTTTATGTAGGGGCGAAGTTTGCTGGTCTGGCGACTGTCCCATGCATGCTCTCGTTTAGCAGATTCATGCTGGTAGGAGTTAAGGGTGGTAACCACCCTTCCTAGGAATTTTCCGCTCTCTAACATGGTGTTTGCAGTAAGGTTGCTGTATGCCATCGGAACGCCTTCTACATATTCGAGAACGCGGATCGCTAAAGTATACTTGCCGCAAGCAACAGGTAACGTCTCATTTCGTACAAACTTGTTCTTTGTCTGTTCAATTGGATTGGTTGTTGTTATGCCATGCTTTGTCAAATGAGCCATAATGCCATTTTGGAATTCCAGAAGACTATCGTCATCAGACTCAACTCCGTTGTGAATTTTCAACACATAGCGTTTGTTAGTATCCGTTGACCTAATAAGGTAGTTTTGGTCATCATAGCTTTCCAGCTCCTTCTCTATGGATGCAGTTTGGAGGAGAGAAAGAGAAGAAGAGGAGAGGAGGTTGGCAACATCATCAATGTTGCATTTCGGCTTGAGTTTTTTTCGTCGCGTCTCGTCATCGTCAGAGGGGAGAATGGGATCTGTAGCAGACATCTCTGGAAGACCTTGATTGGTTGCCTGCTTGAATTCGGAATTTGTGGTCAGTTTCGAAAAACCGGAAAATAAGAGGATTAAAAAAAACAATTCTTTTTAGTTCGAATCTTTGACTTCAGACGAAGAGGGGCGCGAGCGCGAGAAGGATTCCGATTTTTCCTTATCGAAGTTTTTTTCTTGATTTTTTCCTTTGAGCGACGTTTGCAAAGAAAACCGAGGAAAACACAGCTTGCAAGTGTCTACCTACTGAGACCCTCTGCATGAAACTTCTTCGCACGATGGGACAGATTTTCACTAGCACGCAATTTTACCTCCATGGGAAAAAGCATTCAACTCAGACTGGTTATATCCGACATGTTCAGAACTACAAATCCGCCCGCCAGCTGTCCCCTGTGATGACTGGGGAAGGCTCTGATGGTGTGGATCTCACTGGAAAAACCATAGTTGTCACTGGTGCCAATTCAGGAATTGGATTCGAGATAGCATCTTACCTGGCTTCAAAGAATGCCAATGTAAATTTGTTCTGCCGCAATGAGGCCCGGGCCAGTGCTGCTGTGGATAAAATAAAAATGGCCACAAACAATGAAAACGTTCAATTCACCGTCTGCGATGTTTCCTCCAAGACAAGTGTCGAAAAATGTGCCAATACGATAGATGAGCTTGATGTGCTCGTCTGCAATGCGGGTGTTTTGAAAAATGAGCGTGAAGTGACTGCAGATGGATTTGAGGTTACAGTAGCGTCTCACCTAATTTTCGGCAGTTACTACCTCACAAAGCTACTCATGCCTGCTCTGAGAAACAATAAGGGTCGCGTGATCTACGTTTCAAGCGGGGGTATGTATAATACGAAATTTCCTGTCTGGACAAAAGCCCTCTCATTACCCCCTGAGGGATTCAGCGGTAATATGGCTTATGCTTACGCCAAGCGAGGCCAAGTGTTGCTTGCAGAGCGATTTTCGGCAGAAGAGCTGTCCGTCAATTTCGTCAGTTGCCACCCGGGATGGGTGGACACACCTGCAGTCGAGGAAGCATACGGTTCGTCCAAGAGGTATTTGGAGCCAATGCGAACACCGTGGCAGGGTGCCGAGGGAATCTGTTGGTTGGCTTCGTGCAAGGACTCGTGTCTCGAAAGAGGGGGTTTTTACCTCGATCGATCGCCTCAAAAGAAGCACCTTGGTAGCAGAACAGAAAACACGGAGAAGGAGGTCGGCGAGCTTGTAAGTAAATTGGAGGAATGTTGCCAGTTTAAAGATGCGTAGGCTTCCTGCTCTATATTCATCGTAGTTTATGTCACGTGCGCGCCAGGCAACGTCCAAAAAATGTATCGTATTCCTCTCCATTTTTGCTGATAGCACCGCCAATACTATTATGATTGCAGTCACAGCTTATAATCCATTTTTCCTTCGCGTTGCTTTCCTCATACATCTCATGCTGGTGATGTGGTGGGATCAGCTCATCTTGCTTTGCCGACAGGATCATGATTGGAATATTGGGGTCAAAACGACCAATATAGGTTTTACTCATCCACCAGTCTATCAAGAAAAACCAGTAAAGAGAACCGTAAAAGGAAACCTCATAAGTTGTCTGCGTACGAGTTAAGTTTAGTTTACGTTTGCTATGCAAGTAGAAGTCAGAGGGAAAAATGAGCCATCGAACCCTAGAGGAGAGGTGGATGAATGTGTGCCCTAATCTTCCTTCTCTAACCTACTGTTACTCACCTGTAACATCGATGCATATGGCATCCCAAGTGCTACACATGCAGAGTCCTCGGCCTGTCCGACTTTGCTCGCAACCCCAGTCCCCAATGAGTGACTGACAATGATTATTTTCTTGTCATTCGGATGGACAGCCTTGACGTGTTCATAAAAATCTAGCGCATCTTGAGTATTTGCTGGCTCAGTACAGAACCCTAAGTCCTTATCGTTCGGTTTGTAGCCCCTGTACGAGAAAGTATAGCAGGTGAACGATATTGACGGATCATTTGTCAAAGCACGTTCAACATAGGTGCTGCAGCCATTCATATAGCCGTATGCATTCTGACCATTACCACCCTACGCAAAGAGCGGATGTGAGTGCTTTACAATTACAAACAGTGTGAATAACGGGGGCGCTTCTTCACTTACATAGAAAATTACAGGAATAGTGTCCTTTTCCTCTGGGATCACGGCGTCATCCAAATCCCAGTAATTATACAGGACTCGTTTGTACCCCTTCATAGTCTTGCTGTCATAGCTTACTTTGAACGAGAAATCTGAACCACATATAGAGCGGACGGGGTCGCAAGATCTCGAACCGATAGAGATGACGGAATCAAACGTCCCAGGATAAACGGCAATCTTTGAACTGATCCACACGATTGGGCAGGAACCAAGGTACAACAAAATAGGAAAGGTCCTGATGATCGATATTGATATTTTTGGGTGCACAGCGTGGAAATGGTGTGAGACTTATTTGGCTTCCTCGCAAATGAGAGGAGGCAAACACGGCAGCACTTTGTGTCACAACTCACCAACGCGAACGACAAACTCGACTTTGTATCGAAAAGCCCGTATTCATAACGCTTTTGTCATCATTGGCACCTTCATCGTTGTCTTCAGCGACTCCGCCTACAGTTACATCCGTCAGCGATATTGAATCCAGTTCACCGTCCTCATCGTCGCCTTGCTTCCGTTCGTTCCATGTTTCCCCGTTTCTTTTCAACACAACTTCTTTTATTTGTTTTCGGTAAAAATATGCAACATAAGAGAGGCAAACAAATATCAATACTACGTACGGGTTCGCTCCCCAGTCAAGGGCGTAAAAGGGTGACGTTGTACTCGTGTGACAAACAATATTTAGAAGGAGAAAACTCAAGGAAAAGAGAGCAAAACCTGTTCCGAACTGTTTGCAAGAAGGAAAACAGAGGCAGAACTTTTTTGCGGGCGGTTTGTCATCCATACTTTACTTCTGAGATTCTCGATCTAATGCCTGTTTTCAAGTATATGCCATGAATTCATCCCTCAGGCTCCGGCCCGAAGTAACCCCGCTTTTGCCCACCTCTTGGCAAAATAGAGGGTAAATCATGTAGTTATTGATTAAATCCGAAAGCCAATTAAATGCGATTAT
>Ga0115555_1001182_pt1 | contig 17937 bp, 9 predicted proteins | sample COGITO_mtgs_1104_2_FD_87285 | JGI IMG/M metagenome (GOLD analysis project Ga0115555, IMG submission 87285) | Pelagic marine microbial communities from North Sea - COGITO_mtgs_110407 | ecosystem: Environmental > Aquatic > Marine > Epipelagic | place: Germany:Helgoland, sampling site Kabeltonne... | reverse complement strand
GAAGAAGAAGAAGAAGAAGAAGAAGAAGAAGAGGAAGATTTTGAAAACTTGTCGGACTTGGAGCTGGTTCAGAAAATCGGAAAGCCAGCCGGTGCGCCTGGAATATCTGGAGCAAAGTATCCCATTTCGATCGGTCCGTTCGAAGTGTACACCATTGATGATATCGGCGTGAGCAAACATAATCCAATGCGCATGTCAGAGCGAAGAAAATGCCTCGAGATTCTAAAAATCGTCCGCGGCGCCGAAGGGAAGGGGAAAGGCGGCGCAAACGCTTCAAAGCGCTTCCTCACAGAAATGTTTGAGCACCTTCCCCAGAAGTCACACCTTCCAGAATATTATAAAATTATTAGGTACCCAATTGACATAGCCACGATCGAATTCTCATTGAAGTCGGGAGTGTACGCCTCGCCGTGGTGGTTCTTCGTTGCCTTGGAGCTCGCGTTTGCAAACGCGCAGAGATACAACGATCCCGCGACTCAAATGTACGCGGACGCAGCGGCGTTGAGAGAATGCATGCATCGTGCTGGAAAAGAACTTTTCGGATCAGATGTTCCGTTCCCTACAGCCGGTGGAGATATCTATGACGACGTCGAAGAACCGAGAGAGTACAGAGAGACTCGCATAGTTCCTTACGAAATCAACGACGAGGAAAATCCGTTTGCGGGAGACGATGTTGTCTATCGTGATCATCGAGAGATTATATCCGATACGTCAGGGTTATATCATCCGCCAGCACAAATTTCTCCAAAAGTCATTCGCGAAGAAATCGAGCGTGAAAAAGCTGCCATCGAAGAATACGGTTACGAAGCCGCGCATGAGCAAGAGAACGAGCAACCTGCAGGCGGTGGCGTAAGAGGTCGGACGAAAATCAGGTACGAGAACAAACCGATGGAAATTCCATCTTTGAAGATCGGTAAATACAAAAAGCGGCGCAGATCGAAGGGGGATACCAACGATGCATCTTCTGAAGAGGAAGAGTATGACTCTGCTGCTTCCGATTCTGATTTCACGGGTAGGAAGAAGAAATCGATCGGTAACGCTACTACGGCTGGAGGTAAAAAACGTGGTCGTCCTTTTGGAACGAGGAAAAACGGCACAAATGATACTACGATCGTCGCAATCAGTCTGTTAGAGAGATACTCTCAACTTGGAACAAACGATTTTATGGAAAAGATTGAAGCAAGAGGAGGTGGCTCTGGTAAAGAATGGGCGCGAGGCGGTCGAAAAACGGCGGCGTTCACTGCGTACATGCGCAACAAATCGGATATTTTCACGGAAGTCACCAGCGCCGGAGGCGGTATTTGGACTTTAGCGAAAGGAATTTCCGCGGATAAAGCGAGAGAAAAACTTGAACCGCGCCATCTACCGAGCCGTGCGGCGAGAAGACAACGTTCCTCAGGCGCCGAAGGTGACGACGATGACGACGACGATTACGACGAAGAGGAGGAAGAAGACTACGGCAGAGAAGCCAAAGTTTCGAAGAATGCCACCATCGCGCACACAAACGCAGATGGAGGAAGTGCATGGGAATGGAAGAATACCGATGGTACAATGACGCAGAAAGCAACAACCGCGTGCCATTCAGTTCTTCGGGCGATTCGCTCCGCTGTCGAACCGGAAACCAAGCGTCTTCGAAGTGAACTCTTCGAACTCCTTCCTACGCCAAAAGTCCTTCCAGAATACTACAAAGCGATTGCCAATCCCATCGATTTGCGAAGCATAACGAAATGTTTGAGAGAAAATGGTTACCCGACCATCTGGTCATTTCTTCTCGCTATCGAACTGTGCTTCTCGAACGCTCAAAGCTTCAACGAAGAAGATTCACAAATTTACGAAGACGCCGAAGAGATGCGTAAAGTCGGGAACGACGCGCTGAGACAACTCGTGCCTGGCCATCCCGTTCCGGTCAGAGATTCGTGTTACGACATGGCCAGTGCAATTGAGCCACCGTGGGAGAATGTCAAACCAAAATTGACGTTTACCATGAAGCAAAAAGACCAAGACGTCGCCAAAGCTCTCCACGCGCTCCAACCAAGTGGAAAATGCGGAAAGTGTTCCGTTTGCGCGATTAAAAAATCGCCCTCCAAAAGTAAAGGAGCCGCCGCCGCCGCCGCCGAAAAGTGCATCACGAACCGAATGCTTCAAGTCGCGCACGACACCAATTTAGACCTAGCGCTCCTCGCCGCGAAAGGCCAGAACGCCGTCGGCGTCAAGCTCGAAATCTTCTGGCCTGGAGAAGACACGTGGTACTCCGCCGTTATCAAAAGCTTCGACGAATCGACGTGCGAACACGTTTGCGAGTACGTCGACGACGACGTCGAGGAAAAGCTCGCCTTGTGGGATGATTCCAACTGGGAAGAAGGAACGAAACTTAGAATTCCATAATAGTAATACTAAAACATCAGATAATACTACCGGTAGAACACGCAAAGCGTTACTAAATAAAGAGTCTTCTTCTGTGCGTTTTCTTTCGCATTCGTTCTTGGGTTTCCTGGGTGCCCAGATTTTGGATCGATTTTTTTGAATTTCTCCTCAAAAAAAAAAGAGCGGTTCCGGTTCTTTTGAATACCTACTGCTACACGTCACACGACTTACTCGTGATGGGATTCAAAGAGATCTTCTCCGCGCAAAAGAAGAAGCCTCCATCGAAGGAGGATTTGGCGAGTGCGAGTGCGAGTGCTGCTGCTGCTGCGACGACCGCGACAACAACGAGCGCGAAACAGAAGAAGAAAAAGAATAGGAAGACGAAGCAAAACGAAGAAGAAGACAAAGAAGAAGAAGAAGAAGAAGAGAAACGAACGACGAGGACGACGAGGACGGGTGGTCGAGGTAAAAAAGCGCAGCCGTCGTTGCCGACGTTGGACGTGCGCGATGATATCACCTCGAGAAGAGGAGGAAAGACAGCAAGAAGTCCTACGGCGGCGAAACTGGCCGAGATGAAAAGTTCTTTGCACGCGAAAAAGTTGAAGAAGACGAACGAAGAAGAGGAGGAGATGGAAACAGAGAAGAAGGAAGAAGAAGAAGAAGAAGAAGAGGTATTGTTGACGAAACTGTCGCGAAATATGCGCGAACTGAAACGCGCGTTGGACGCGGCGGATACCGTGGAAGATCAAACGGAGCTTTTCGGTAGGTTGAGAGACGTAGAGATCGCGCTGAAAGCGATCGAGGTTTCCGAGGACGTTTTGGCTGCGAGTACGACAGAGAAGGAAAGGTTGAATTCTTTGGACGACGAGGAGTGGAGTCGGAAAAAGTGCACGTATTTCTCAAAGTGCATGATTCGATGCTGGAACGTCGCGGTGGTGAGCGATGCGAAAACGACAAACGTTGGGGCCGCCGTTGTTTCTATAAACGTGCGCGAGAAAGTACTAGAATTGCTCACAGAGGCAAAGAGCGCGTGTGATGTAAACGGCACCATCATCGATGGAGACTTACTGATATCTTTGAGTGGGAAATTAGCGGAGACGTGCTACGAGTGCGCTCGGTTTTCAATGGCAGAGAAGTACTTCAAAAAGGCGTTGGAAGGGACGCGATTTGATTGTGATTTCTCCGAAGACGAGTCTCCTTCGAAAGAAGAGTTGAGAGATCACGAGGAAGATGAAGAAATTTTCTTCTGCAACTTCAAAGTCGCATCGCTACGAGGAGCGAACTTTATTCGCTTGAACGACTTATCGAAAGCGTCTTCGATGTTTGCGAAGTGTGCGAGAACGTTACTGTTCGCAAATGCGATGTCGTCGAGTAGCGAATCAGCGAAAAAGGCACGCATGGTTTCTATATTTTTCGGCGCCTTGGAGAAGTTGGCAAAAGACTTGGAGGATCTCGATATATCGAGCAACGAGGATGGGGATGGCGAACCGACAAAAAGGAAGATGATGGACGTGATTAAAGTAGCCTTGGAGAATTTGATTGAAGTCGCAGAGACGATTGATACATCAGTTTTCCCGCTCGCGACCAAGAAAAATATGCAAACTCGAGCGGCGAAAGTTTGCGTATTCTTAAACGAAGATGCTTCTAAACATCTCAACCTGGTTGAAGATGATGATAAAAAGAAAAGTAAAGATACGATAAGTACGATTGAAGACGCGCAAACGTTACTTCTCTCGGCGCAAACGTCGCTTTTGAACGATGGGAAAGTGGATTATGCAGAAAAATGCGCCCTTCGCGTACTCGGCGAAGATGGCGACGCAAAAGACGAAAGATTTGAGAAGACGAGAACGTTGCGAACGTTCGCTTCCGCTGCGTTTGTACTTGCGCTCGCGACGAAAAACGTTAACGCTGGCATAGAGCGGATTGAGAAACGTTTGAAAGCTATTCAAGCTGTGAAAGACGACGAGTGCAAGTTTGCGCTCATCGCAAGCACGTTCTGGGCAGTGTTTTCAATCACATCTTCAGCATCGTCAACGTCACTAACGAACGAAGAAAACGAATATACCGCAATCAAATACGCCGAGCGATTACTAACTCCTTCTTCGCTCATAGCTCAAATATTGACGTCCAGCGATTCGAAGGAGAGCTCGCCTCTGCTCGCCCGAGCTCGCGCCTTGGCGTGGAATTACGCGGTCGATCTCGAACTTATCGCTGAAGCGGCTTATCGAGGGGAAAATGCCAAAAAATTGGCTAAACTCGCGCACGACGCATTTGACAACGTCGTAGCAATCGATAAATTATGCCGCGAAGCAGGGTTTATCTCAGAAAATAAGGAGTCGATTGAATGCCAAAGCTTTCAGAACGACGAAGCAGACGCGCTCAAAACGCGAGCATTTTGTGCTCTGAGCGCGTCGTCTCCTTCTGATGATTCGTCGCTCGCATTGGCTTCTCACGCAGTGCAAGCGCTCGAGGCGCACGAAAGCCGAGAGATGCGTTTGGTTTCAGCATCTACCGCATTACTTCGACTCAAACTTTGCAGAGCAGAGTTGCAAAATTTACGTTGCAAAGAAAAAGACGCCACTCTCCAAGAGGAGGAAAACACCATTACGCAAGGCAAATCTGCTCCTGGTAGCAATAATAAGACGATGATCGTCTCGCGCGTCAAAACTGCATTTCATACGGTTTGTCGGGTTGGAGACCCAAATGCAATCATTTTTGCAGCTTCCGAGCTCGATGCATTGGCAGATGCGGAAATTATCGCCGACGCATTAAGGTCGGCCTGGGACGCGTTGATAACTTTTTGTGAAAAGAATAAGTTGAACGCACCGCAGCAACAACAACAAAAGACGACGATAGAAAAACAAGACGAAGATAACATAAAAAGTTTGAAAAACGAAGCGATGGTATTTCGTGCGTATCTCGCGCATGCGTGGAGAAGCTTGTCAACTACCGGAACGATGACAACTATCGATCCATCGAAATTTTTCGTAACGTTAGTCTCCGACGTGACGCGCTGGCTGGCGAGAACAGCAAAGATTCCAATGCTCCTGAAAATATTTCCCGAGAGCCTCGTCATAATCGATATTGTTTTCGATTTGGTTGATTTATGCTTACAGCATAAGGAAAAATCTACATCGTCGTCGTTGTCCTCCTCCTCCTCCTCCTTGATTGATTGCGTCAGACGTCTCTCTTTCGCCGCCGCCCAACTACTCGAACGCGTCCAATCTTCACAAGAATACGACAAAGAAGCGTCTCCGGCATCCAAATTTCGCGCAAGTTGTATGAGTTTAACTTGCTTTCAGATCGCGATTGCTGCCATGCTCGACGGGATGCGCGAAGATGATGAAAAAGCGCTCTCAAAGACGGAAAAAGCGGTTGCTAAGTTTCAAGAGTGCATCGAAAAAGCGAAGGAGGAATACTCAAGTGACGTTGGACAGATGGAAACAATACGCAAATACGAAGACAATTTGATTGCGTACGAGTACGCTGTGCTGAACTTGCAGAACAAGCGAAAAGGTGCAACGTCTTTGAGTGCGGAGGAAGTAAAAGCGTTTTGCAATGGACCGGGTTCGAAAGTTTCCTCTCCGCGAGTATTACTACGATTATGCGAAGACTACCCGGATAACAAAGCAGCCGGTTCCGTAATTAACAACATCATCGTCGAACGCATATTAGAAAGTGCAAACAAGCGAGAAGCTTTTGATGGTATCACGCTAGCTGCTGCCTTTCGCAGACTCTTCGCTGCAGAAGAGCAAAACGAAAAAGCGCTACAACTATTTTCCTTACTCTCTACATTGAAGCCGCCTCAAAGTGGTACGAATACATTGGTATTCCCCACCGCTGAAGCAGAATATTTAGTTTCGTTGGCATTCAATCGAGCAACGCACATGGAAAGATTGGAGGAGCCGGAAAAGGCGTTAACGTGGGTAAAATCCATCGAGAAAGTTATTGAAAAGAAGAAAGACACGGAAGAAGAGGACGAGACCACTTTTCTCTCGAGATCCTTACGTCCGACTTTTGTTGAAATATTGGCCGAGAGGCTTCGAGATGCGGAGGCAGACTTACAAGGAGAGATTGAGGTGAGAGTGTGAACTGTTGAATACACATATTAGAGAGACAGAGAGAGAGACGCAAACAACTCTTAAATACATGCATAAACATACAATCGAAGTGAACTACGTTATTAGCCCTAAGTAACCATCGCTATCCCAACTTTAATCATTTTGGCAAGTTCTACCGCCGCATTCAAATCTAATCCGGAAACGATCAAGCCTTCGGATACCCAAACTTCCGCGTTAGTCCATCCCACTTTTCTTTGTCGAACGACATCTGGGTTTACATTCCTAAGGAAAATCGTCACACCCACAATGCTTTCATCAAATGGTAAAAACTGGACCGTGTATCGATTAACGCAGATCTGGCCGTGGCATTTTGATCCGTTGGTTTCTTTTCTATACACGTCTTCGAATACTTTTAGCTGCGGATCACTATTCGGTAAAAGGTTGAATTCGCGTGGAGGTGCTGGGATAATGGACGACTGATACGAAATCTCGCTCTTGCTCCCATCGTCACCGTTGTCTTTTATTTTCTCCCTACGCTTTCCACCTTTCGGTGCGAACTTGTCGTGAGTTCGCAACGTCGTTACGAACATGTCTCGTTCGATCGCTCTCTTTTCCATGGCATACGAAATTTCTTCGTCGCCAAACTCGGATAAATATAGAGATGTGCGATCGTCGAGCTGCATATGCACTCCCGGAGTCCCGTCTTCACTTTCGATACGTAACAGTGCGCACATTCTGTCCACTTCGCAAACCCATTCCCTTTGATGCAGGTGCTCATGCGCAATTTCAGCGCTCTCGAAACGAATACCGAAACTAAACGTGGTAAATCCAACCGTGCTTGACGTAACGAACACGCAACCTCGCATACCAAAATCTGAGCGACACGGCCAACATCCGAGCAAAGCTTGATCGCCTTCGTGTTTCGAGCTTGCATTGTAAGTCTTAATGACGCGAGCGCAAAGCGAACGCGCAAGAGATTGAGAGCCGCTCCGGACAACATCTCGCGCCCACTCGTCTTTGTCGCCTCTCTGTTTCAGGATGCGAAGTACGTCCATTGAACTCACTCGCTCTCTAGTCTCTTCTTCTTCTGGAACGAGATTTGCAACCTCCATTGTTGGCGTGTACCACAAATCCAAAATCCGGCGAGTGCGTCTTTCTGATTTCTGCACATCTCGAAGGATCCGTGCAGAACCTTCACCGCCGCTTTTCTTTTTGTATTCTGCTTTGAAAAAGTCAGAGACTTCGTCGCAAAGTTGCACGCAACGCGAATGCGTCGATTCCGTAATTTTCGTTCTAGAGGGATCGAAAAAATCGCGGTTCACATCGGAGAAATTTCCAGAATTCTCGCGCGTCAAATCAGCTTTGCTAAACGGGTCAAGTCTTGTACTCAAAACAATTCGTTCGACTGCGTCCAATATCCCAGCATGCAATGCTTTTAACAATATTTTGCCACATCCCGACGACAACGATGTGTGAGCACGGGCGATCTCTGCTTCTATCATGTTCAAGCACCGCGAGGTTGCGAATTTACGTGAATCGTCGTGTGCGTCGAAAATGGCAACCTTCAGATCTCTCGAGACGCGTTGTGAAAAGAGTTCTGCCAGAGCATGGAGCATCTCGTCACGATTCGATTTGAGCTTTTTGTATGCGCTGGATGCGACGTACTGAATTTGCGCGTTCACACTTGAGATGCTTTCCTGATCGATCTCGGCAGTGTTCTCGTGTGCTTCATCATCGTCCTTCTCTTTAGCAATCTTTTTCCAACATCGAGGATACTCTTCCATGAGATTCATAAACCCTTCAAAACACTTATTCGCGTTTGATATTCGCCCGTAAAAGGACCCATCTTCGAACACACTCGATATGCCAACCGACAAGTCTTCATCTCTGGATAATCGCTCGACTTCGCTCTTCCGCGCTCGTTTTATGAGTACTGTGGCGTACAACTTTTGCGCGTCTGAAAATTCCACCAAACTCTCTTTGATCGCGAGAGCGATTTTCTCCGCGTGGAACCTTCTCCTATACTTCGGCTGCATTGAGAAAGCCAATGCCTCATAAGTCTCTGCGCACGCACGCAAAGCGTCTTCACAGGCTGCAGAGTGCATGTCACCGGTGGTGTGGTTCATCGGTATCGGCTTTGGAAAATCGCTGGGACTACCTATACAATGACTCGAAACGAAGCGTTTGAGCTCCTCTGCGGCACATTCCACGGACTCTTGAATGGAAGGATGTACCGCACACTCATACTTTCTGTACGCAGATTTAACAGATTCCGAATAATAACAAGGCACATCTGATGTGCTCGCGTTTAAACCATCACCTTTGCGAGAGAAGAAGGAAAAGCCGCCATTGGGAGGAATCTCTTCTTCGTACGCTTTCGCTAACAGAAAGAGTTCCGTATCGATCGACTTTATAACCTCGTCTTCATACTTTGGATTCAGTCCTTTTTCGCCACATGCATTCAGAGCACCCGCGACTAAATTCAGCGCACGCGATAAGCTTGCTTCAAATGCAAAGAATACCGCATTCGCCTCGCTCGGAAAACGTCCGCGTAACTTTCTGGCGTCACTTTTTGAGTGTTCTATTAAGCTCACAATCAATTTCAAAGTTCCAGAGAGCGTGACGCGACCGATAGCGTCAGAAATGTTCGCATTGAAGCGGTTACGGAATAGATTTATTCCGCATTGACGTGCAATCTTCGAAAGTCTCAAGGAAAGAAAAGTATTCTTAGAAATTCCTCCCAAAGGTTCAGAAACAATCGCCAACATCTCCACGATCAACATCATTTTCTCCTCCCGCGCATTTGATTCCATATCATTCTGGACGTTCTCTATTTTGACACTTTGCGAAACGCCATCATCATCCTCTACATCTTCGTCGTAATCCATATTGTCGAATCCACACATTTCGAGAGTTCGAACGCACATATCGCGAGTTTCCTTGGCTAGTTTTGTAAAATACACTTTTTCCAATTCGCCGTGCCTCTCCGCTACAATCGCCGCAGCGACGTTCGCCAACGCGTCCCTAAAAGCTTCTGCTATTCTAATATTGATATCTTCTACATATTCGGCTGCACCTTTCCTTTCGTTATCACTATCGTGGTACAAAAGCTTTTCCGGACGCCACTTTTCGAACAGTGCGAACGCCTCGCACACGGCTACTCCAGAACGCGGCACAACATCCTTCTTTTTACAGTGCGTGCGAGCTATATCTCGTAAAACCTCGCCAACAAACGCGCGATAGCTTTCACTGCGACCACAAAGCGCAAAAAATCGCATCGTCGCTATGCCAATTTTCGCGTACTGTAAAATGTCCAAGTCGCCATTCGCCGGTATCAGCGTGAGCAGCCCTTTTTTCGAGAATGCGATGGAATTGTTGCCGTTTTTCCTTTTCTTCTTCTTCTCGTAGGATACGAACGAGTCTACGCTCGCATCGACGGTTCCAATCGAAGTCGTCGCTAGCGTCTCACTGATTGACTCTAAGGCTAAGGTAAGATCACGAGATACACTCTTCAACGACGTATCGCCGATGGAGCCGATTGGAAGGAACACGCGACCAAGTATAGGATAGTTGCGCCTTGGAATGATGGATGCTTTCACCATATTTGTTTCTGTCAATCCAACACCACCAGAAGAATTAGGAACTCTGAAAGAAGGTGGAAATCGATCTGAATCAAATACGCTCCTCCCGAGCTCATCCCTTTCCTCTCTATCCTCAGTAGAAATCAATGCCTCGTTTGCAGATATCTCGTTACCCGCAGCAGTGACGTCAACTACCGCAATTTCGATCGAATGCATTCTATTCGCGACGAAAGACGGCGTCACTGCATTAAATATCGCTTCTTTCATTCCATCTCGCGAATCAAAGGAGGAGTGTGGATACGTCAGCGGCGTCGCTTGTGTTGAAACAAACATTAATATTTTTGCATTGCTTTCGTCATACAGCGTCATCGTCACTTTGACGAGCTTCTTTTCACTCGCGGTAGTATCCTCGGAAGTTCCAACCTTATCGCCTCTCTGCTTCGTTGTCTTCTTATCCTCCGATGCTGCCATTTCTTCTCCCTCGTTATTTGAATTCCCGTCATCATTATCGCTCGCTACGTCGTGGTCAAACTTCTGCTTCTGCTGTTGTTGTTCCTTCTTTGATTTGCGCAAGCCAGCTTTCAAAGCTGCTTTCGAAACCATCCTGGAAAGGCCTTTTAACTTTTTCGGGTTTTCACCAGCTCCATTGTTGCTCCCTATACCACCACCCCTACTACTCATACTATTTCTATTATACTCAACGCCATTAAACTTAAACTTGGAATACTCGCCCGCGTCTGCATACTTGGCGAGCACCGTCACCGCACGAACACCTAATCGCACGACTTTCCTCTCTTCCTCGCCCGCGTATTCTTTCCTCATCCACTCCACGCACCGGTTCATCGCCAATCGTGAGCACCTTTCGTGTTTCTTCCACTCGACCGTCTCCTCACCGGTCCCATTACACGCCATCCGCAATTGCTTCATCTTTCTCATAGCGCGCTCCACCTCGTTGTCGTTATCGCCGTCTTCCGTAAACGCCGTAAACGCCAACGACTCGCACGCCACATCATACGCGCGCCCTTGTATCCCACCTTCGCTCGGAAAAACTTTCTCTCCAGCTACGGACGCCAATAATGTATTCACAGAAGAACTCGAAACGCCAACCGCGGTCGAGGATTGTTCCACGCGCAGCGCCACGTTTGCGATATTTCTCCCGCGGTTATTCAGAGCAATAGGCATCGTCCTCGCCACCAATTCGTTGCTTAAAATTGAAGAAGAAGAAGAAGAAGACGAAGACGAAGACCGCCGCCGCCGCCCGGAGATGGATTCCACCGCACCCTCTCCCATCGTCGTCGCGTTCGATGATTCTTGCAACAACCCCGGCGGTTGCACAACATCATTATTCATCTCTCGTCTCTTTTACTCCTCATCTCGTCTCCTCTTCTTAATGTTGTTGTGTTGTTCTTGCGCGCAAAGTTGTCGTCGTTCGAATTAAATCGCAAAACGCTTTCGATTCGCGTTGTGAAAGATCGAAGATGATGCACGTTTTTCCTCCTCCTCCTGGAATCTCTCTCTCTTTAACGCGTTCGTTGTTGTTGTTCTTCTTCTTCTTCTTGTTTTCCTCTCGTCTTTTCACTCGTTTTGTGTCCAATTCGAAATGGAGAAAAAACGGAGGAGAAAAAACAACACAAAAAGACGCACTCATAGTGAGCAGCTTGGACGACAGTTTTTGCAGCGAAAGAAAGAATGTCCGACGAGGACGAGGCGGACGAAAACGACGAGTACCTCTCCCAATTCGTGGTGGCAAAAGTCCTCGAGATTACACAAATCCCGAACAAAGACAACTTAAAAGTGATCAGAGTCGATGCAGGAGGAGGAGGAGAAGACGACGTTTTATCCATCGTGACGAACGCGAAAAACGTCTCGGAAATAGGATTGTTGATAGCGATAGCGAGAGTAGGGGCGACGTTGAAAGATGGGACGGTGATTAAAAAGCAACTGGTTGGTGGGGAAATGAGTTCTGGGATGGTTTTAGACGCGCCGCTGTTGAATTGGAAGAGCGGGAGTCACGGTTTAGCGGCTATTTTACCGTCGAATGAGACGAAACCTTTATGGTGGAAAGCGGGGGACAAAGTACCGAAATCGAGACCGAGGAGCGACGGGTTAGCTGGAAACGACGACGATACTAACGGGAAGAAAGAGGAACCAGTCGTCGATACGATGTTTGCGAGAAAGTTATCAAAAGAAGAGAAGAAAGCGGCTTTGGAAGCGAAGAGAGCGGCGCGAGCGGCGAAGAAAGCCGGAGGAGACGAGTAGGTAGCGTAAATACTTTTAGCAAGCGCAGCGTCTGATCAGTCATCGACTTCTTCTTCTTCTTCTTCTTCTTGCATCATAATCCATTCGGCCATGTCGACGTTTCTGTTTTCCATCGCAACAACGAGCACTTTTTTCTTATCCCACTTCAATCCGTTCGCTCGCATCCATCTCAACGTTTCGAAGTGGTTTCCTCTCGCGCACGCCGTCGCCGCCTTTGCGTCGTGCGGCCAACCCGCGTCAAGCGCAAAACCTAACGCCTCCACGTTTCCAACGCGAGCGATGCTCGCGAACGTTCTTGTTGTCATCGGTACTCCGCACCACTTCGCGTACGCGACGCCTTCTTTACTCGACGCAAACTTGCGAACGCACAGTTTCGCGTATTTCGTTTCGCCGAATTCATTTCGAACGAGCCTGCGTATTCTTTTCGAGCATCTCGAGAATACGGCCACATCTTGATCGTCCAGTTTCGTCAATATTTTCGTCGCGAAGAGGTGTGGGACGTCACCGAGTAAACGCTCCGCCAACGAGAACTCCTCCAACTCCTTTCTTCGAGAAGAAATAGGAGGTAAGAACCGGAAATATTTCTCGCGCAGCTCCTTCTCTTCTCTCTCGATTCTGTGCGCGTCCACGAGAAGATCGATTTCGTCCGGCCCGAGAAACTTCCCGTTGTTGTTCTCTTCGCTCGCGCCGGGGACGTACGTCCTGTTGTGCTTTTCCAAACGATCGATCGCGTCGATGTTTTCCATCATCTTCAGGAATATTTGACTTTTTTTTTCACATTTTTTCAATTTTGAGCGTTTTTTAGAAATTAAGAAAAAACGCCTGTAACGGCATTTTGAATCTAAAAACCAATTAAAAAATACTACTCGAGAGACGATAATGATGTCCTCCTCCTCCTCGATGCGACGTCCTCTCCGAAACAACAAGAACAACGGGGCGCTTCTTTTCCTCGCGTGTCTTTTAATTTCTCTTGCCGCGGTATCTCTCGGGGTCGTCGGTGCCGAAGATGGGGACGACCAGCAGCAGCAGCAGCAACTGTTATTGGAAGCTGTCCTGTCAACGAACCCTTTTCCTTCTTCTTCGTCCGTGAAGTCATCGATGTCATCAAACCTACCGCTCGGTTCGTCGTCGTGGGCGACGAGGAACGAGGTCGTGGGCGACGACGACGAAAGTTTTGAGTACGACGAATTAGGTTTTGATTGGTTGACAGATAACGGTGATGATGGCACGTTTGAAGAAGAAGATGAAGAAGTTCGAGGTTTCGAGAAGACGGAAGAAGGCGTCGACGGGTACGAATGGCTCGGGGAAGAAGAAGAAGAAGAAGAAGAAGAAGAAGAAGAAGAAGAAGAAGAAGAAGAAGAATACAACGGTGAGTACGACGACGAGGACGAGTTCCATCCGACGTATTGGGAAGTCGCCGGCGTGATGGATGAAGACCAGGATTCTACCCCCATCGAATATCCTCCTCTTCCGCTGTTGCGAGGGAAAGAGGCCGACGAGCACGAAATGTGGGCGTCGTTTCCGACTTTTTTCAAGTCCACAGAAACACACGTTACGTACGTTATACCGAACGATATTCGTCCTCACATTGAGTCTGTTGTTCGGCGCGAAATTTTGAAAGTGCTGTATCTTGGTCTCACCATGTTCGTGCTCGTCGTTTTCGTGCTCGACACGTGCTGCGGAGGCGTTTTTAACGAAAGCTCTCCCAACACCGAAAGAGAGCTTGAGCGTAATTTTGACAGAGACGAGGAGGAGCGCGGACATTGGGAAAAACTTCACGATCGCTTCGAACAACCTTTATATTTTGATACAGAGTATAAAACGTTTCGAGAATTCCCGCCGCCGCCGCCGCCGCCGACGAACGCGAAGCAGGCAGCGACGCAAACGTCGACCGTTTCTCGCGTCGTGTAAAAACAACGGCAACAATACAAACATCAACAACCAACTTAGACGAATCTCGCGGGCTGTACATATAGGCGAACAACAGAGTTGGAATAACAAACAAATCAAACAAATCTCATCACATAATAATGATAAAAAAGCACATAGTATTACACGCATCTAAGCTTTGGCTCTTCGTTCAACAGCCTCTCCGCGATGAACATATCCTCCGGCGTCGTCACTTTGATGTTATAATAACTCCCCTCCGTAATTTGCACTCTCTTCCCCAAATGTTCGACGACCGAAACGTCGTCCGTTACCTCCAACCCGTTCTCCTTCACGTACTGAAACCCCTCCTTCAACAAATTCGGTTCTATAACCTGCGGCGTTTGCATCTCCCACAACAAACTCCTATCCAACGTCTTATCAATGCTCCCATCTTTATTCGCTTGCTTAATCGTCGCTTTACACTTCACCGCCAACACCGCCGCGCCAAACTTCGCGCCGTCCTCGAAACATCTCCTCGCGTCCTCCAAATCCGTCAACGGCCTCGCGCTATCGTGTATGGCTAACAACTTCGTCTCTTTTCTCGCTTTCGTTATCCCGTTATACACTGAATCTTGCCTTTCCGCGCCTGGTCGTGCAATCACTAAAGGTTTCGAAATCTTCTCAGAAGTAAACACGTCGTCGTACTCTTCGTTACACACGACTACGATTTCTCCGATTTCCCTCATGGTGGCGAATTTTCTCAGCGAGTACACCGCGATAGGCACATCGAGTAAAGGCAAGTATTGTTTCGGCATGTTCGCGCCCATTCGTTTCCCGACGCCGCCGGCGAGGAGGACCAAGGTGACTGAATTGTCTTCAACATTATTCGCATCGGTTGAAGAGGCGTTCGGTTTGAAGGCTTTCATCGAACCACCCGCGCGATATCCGAAACCGATTGGTTTCCTTCCACTCGACGGGGAGACCTTGGACGGGAAAGAAGAACTGTGTTTGCACATCGCGATATTAATACTCATCGTCGTCATCGCAAAATAAAGATACCAGTCAGACTCCTCGCGATACACACCCAAGGTTGGTTTTGACTATATACTGAGCGTGCGTCGCGCGTAAAGAAAACAAACTCGCGACGAAACCCGGCGAACGATGATGCAAAAAGTGGAGAAAAGTTTTTCCATTTTATCCACTTTTGAGCATCGAGATGTCGTTGATGTCGAGAACAACAATGACAACAACAACAACACCATCATCATCATCGACGAGAGCAGCAATAATAGCAAAAAGAATGCGTTCGTGCTCTTCGTCTTCGAGCAACAAAAGCGATGGAGGATGTTTTGAAACTCACAGATCGCGACGACATCGTTTTCGTCAACATCATCATCGTCATCATCATCCAACGGCGGACAGAGGAGAAACGAGACTAGGAGTGAGAACAAAAGCATCGTCGTCATCACCGTCGTCGTCTCCGAAACCAAACCCGAACCAGATGCTGATATACGTCCCCCCGCACCCTTTGTTAAAGCACTGGCTCGCGGTCGCGAGAAACGCGGCGTCTCCGTCCGCGCTTTTTCGATCCGCCATGGCGGAGATTGGGAAAATTTTACTCTACGAACTCAGCCGAGACTGGTTGGAGACGTACGAGGCGCAAGTGCAAGGCCCGCTCGCGGTGGCGAACGTGGAAGTGGTCGACCCGACGAAACCGATATCGATCGTGCCAATATTGAGAGCCGGGTTGACTTTGGTGGAGAAAGCGCACGAGGTTTTACCGACGACGAAAACGTACCATCTCGGGTACGCGCGAGACGAGAAAACGTTAGAGGCGACGAAGTATTTGGACAAGTTACCCAAAGCCGGGTTCTCGAAGGAAGATAAGGTTTTGATTTCGGATCCGATGTTAGCGACTGGAGGGACAATAGTCAGAGCCGTTCGAGACGTTCTGGATAAAGGCGCGGACGTGAAGAACGTGCGAGTGATGTGTTGCGTCGCCGCGCCGCCGGCGCTGACAAAGTTGAGCGAAGCCTTTCCCGGATTGGTCGTGTACGCCGCCATGATCGACGAGAATATCACCGAGGAAGGATTCATCCTCCCCGGGTTAGGGGATGCCGGAGACAGAGCGTTTGGAACCACTGATGATTAATTCATGTGAAAGAGAAGAAGAGTTGGGTTGTTGTGAGTAGTAAAACCGTTTCAATCGTCATCCGTCATCGTCGCGTCGCTTTCTTCCTCTCGTAAAGCCGCCGTCAAGTCTTCATTCTTCTTTGTCTTCTTCTTCTTTGTCTTCCGCTTTGTGTGTGACTCCTACCTCGAATACATTCAGCGAAGAGTACTACGCGATGCCTCTCAACAATCTCGGTAAAACGGACTACGTGCGTTTCACCGGCAGCAGAAACCTTCGCCACCGTTTGGTGTGCGCGACGTTGACGAGTCGCGCGGTTCGCATCGACGACATTCGCGCGCAGGGAACGTCGAACCCGGGTCTCAGAGAGTACGAGGCTTCATTGTTACGCCTTTTGGACAAGATAACGAACGGGTCAGAAATCATTATTAACGAATCCGGGACGAGTTTGAAGTACAAACCCGGGGTTATCGTCGGCGGGAAACGATTGACGCACGATTGCGGTTTGGGGAGAGGTTTGGGGTACTATGTAGAGGCGTTGTGCGCGATTGGGATTTTCGGGAAGAAACCGATGGAAATAACCTTGTTTGGTTTGACCAACGACGACGAGGAGGTGAGCGTGGATACGTTTCGGACGGTGACGTTGCCGATGTTGAAGAAACGGTTCGGATGCGACGACGGGTTGAGTTTGCACGTCGCCAAGAGAGGGTGTCCGCCGGACGGCGGCGGCGAGGTGAAGTTGTCGTTTCCAATCGCGAAAGAGTTACCCGGGGGAATCGATTGGGTTACCGAAGGGTTGGTTAAACGAGTCAGAGGCGTCGCCTTTACGGCGAGGATTCCACCGCAAATGGCGAATAGATTAGTCGATGGCGCCCGAGGCGTTTTGAATAATTTTTTACCGGACGTGTATATTTTCACCGACCATCACAACGGGAAGGAAGGAGGAAACTCGCCGGCGTATGGGATATCGTTAGTCGCGGAGACGACGGAAGGGTGCGTTTTAGGGAGCGATTGTTCGAGCGCGAGCACCAGAAAGGAGCGAGAGAAGGAAGAAGACGAAGGGCGGTTGTTGTTGGATCATCGGGGCGGTACGAATACTAAAGACCACGAAGAAAACGCCGAGGAAGAAGATCAATCGCAAAAAACGCCGGAAGATTACGGTCGCGAATGCGCCGAAGCGCTCGTTTCCGAAATCCAACGCGGCGGCGTCTGCGACTCTTCCCACCAAGCTTTAGTTTTAACCTTATTAGCGTGCTCTCCAGACCAAATATGCCGCGTGCGTTTAGGCCAACTCACGCCGAGAAGTATTCAGTGCTTGCGCACCATCCGCGCGTTTTTCGGGGTCACGTTTAACATCCAGCCGGAACCGGAAAGTGGGACCGTGTTCTTGAGTTGCGTCGGTGCCGGGATGCGAAACGTTGCCAAGAGAGCCACGTAATAGTTATATATATACATTCGATAGCATTTTAAAATCATAGTTCTAAACAAAAAATGTGCGAGCGCGAGCGTTCATCGCCAAACTCTTCTTCTTTGCTTCGCGAAAATGACCTGCGCTATTTTAACGTACATGCACATGAATTGGTCATTAATAGATAATCTCTCTCTCTCTCTCTCTCTCTCTCTCTCTCTCTCTCTCTCTCTCTCTCAAAAAACGAGGAAACCTCCGAGGAAT
>Ga0115555_1001175_pt1 | contig 17972 bp, 8 predicted proteins | sample COGITO_mtgs_1104_2_FD_87285 | JGI IMG/M metagenome (GOLD analysis project Ga0115555, IMG submission 87285) | Pelagic marine microbial communities from North Sea - COGITO_mtgs_110407 | ecosystem: Environmental > Aquatic > Marine > Epipelagic | place: Germany:Helgoland, sampling site Kabeltonne... | reverse complement strand
TGCAATCAGCTTGGCGGCGAGCTCGCGAACCGAATAGCATACGATCCCGACAACGAGCACATGAGATTTGTTCCGTGGGGTGGGTGTGCCTACAAGCTCTCTTCCCCCGCCACCGCCACCGCCACCGCCACTACCACCTCTGCTCCTGGTTCGTCCGGTCTCGTGTACACGTTCCTTCCCCTCCCCGTAAGCACGGGCTTCAGCTTCCATATAAACGGGTATTTTGAACTGTCCTCCAATCGCCGAGACGTGTGGCAAGGGACGGACATGGCCGGCGACGGCGCGACTCGGGCCCTCTGGAACGAGGCCATCTGCGCCATAATCGCCTCGTGCGCCGCCCGGCTCTTCAACACGTCGATAGCCGCCGGGCACATCACCCCGGAGACCTACACGGCGTTCCTCCCCGTCGTCCGCGAGGCGAACAGCCCGCTCTTCCAGAATTTGGCCGGGCAGCTGTGGGGGAACATCCGGGACTCGCCGGTCTTCTACTCGGACAACGCGGAAAAGTGGGTGAGCCCGAACGACGCGGTTTTGCTCCACGACAGCATTGATAATGTTGAAAGAGGGCTCCGTTCTATTTTGGCGTCGAAGGTAGTCCCGCTTGTTGAATTCAACTCGAACGTGGGCATTGTCGGCGAGAAGATACGCACAACGGCCATCCAGCAAAGTGCCTTCTCATCTCTGACGACCCCTCAGTTTGTCCGTCACTTCTTCAAACAGAATCCCGCTCTTGCCGACTACGAAAGCTGCCAACTTTTGCTGAAGTACTGCTTGACTGACCTAGCACCTGCAGACTACCTCAAGAATCTCCGATACCTCCCTTTCATCCCTCTCTACAACAAAAACCTTGCCCGCTTCGCCCCCCTTCCCCCTCTCGATCCCTTGAACCTCAAGCAGCTCCAGAATATGGGTTTCACCCTCTTACTCTCGTCCCACGCGCTCCGCCTAAACGGTGGGGATATTGAAAAGTCGATCGAGTGGCTCTTCGAGCACCGGCACAGCGCAGGGAACACCATTACGGAGGGCATTGACCCCTTCTTTCTGTCCACATCTCCGCAGATTACGAGCCTCCTTTCCCCTCATTCCGGGCATACTTTCGTCGACGCGTCGTCGCTGTCCCAGAACGCGGATCTCGTTTCATTCTTCGAGGATAAAGAGTTGCAGTCTTCGATGAATATCCTCACCTTCGAGCCTCAGATGCTCGGCGATATTGTGAATAACTCTATTCCCATGGCTTGGCGAGGAGAGGAAAAGGCTGTGTGGTCTCCCGATTCCCCCGGCGATCCATCTAGTGATGATGACCACCACCCTTCAGCAGAGTGGTTTAAGGCACTGTACGAGTACGTCCTTCAAGACCCTAAGTCTGCATTAGCGCACATCGCGGAGCAGTTTGTTTGCCTACCGACGAACGAAAAAGTGGCGGTAACACTTTCCAAGTCTTCTTCGGTGGTCGACGCAACCTCTCTACCGGAGGATGTCTCTTCTTCGATTGTCAGCGTCGGTGGACTTACTCTCTTCGACAACCTTTTTGGGGCCTCCGCGAAGACCCCTCCCGAGGTATACGATTATATTTACAGGCCCACGAGGGAAGGGATTATCTCCGCTCTAGACGCCGCTCGACGCACCCATGCTAGCGACTGGAATGTGGACGCGGCGGCGACGCTGTACGACTTTCTCGTCGTCAATGACTCCAAAATTCCCCTTGGAGATACCTTTACTCAAAACTTGAAGCGCTTCCCAATATTCCAGTGCCACATCGATCCGGGGAAGCGGTCGCCTCTTCTTGATACCAACAACTACTTTTGTCTAGAACCTCCTCATTGCAGCTATGACGATGTTCTCCTTGCCACAAATCACATCAACAACGACAATAACGTCTTTTTGAAGCTGCACTCGAGCGAGCATCGCTCTCTCAAAAGTCTCGGTGTCACCTTACTAAGCCGCAAGGACTTTCTCCTTCGCTTTGTATTCCCCAACATGACCAAATTTGATATTGCCACGGTGAATGACATCACGAAAGCCACCCTGACTTCGCTGCCTTCCCTGACGGAGGCAGACCCGAGCTTTCGAGACGTGCTAGCGGACACTCCCTGCGTGAGCACAAACGATGACGCGATCCACAAACCGATTGATCTCTTCGACCCCGAAAATAGCCAGCTTCGGATCCTCCTCGACGACAAATCCTTTCCAAGCGTAACGTTCGCGGAAGATCCCGACATGCTGCTCGCGCTGAGATCGATCGGGCTCAAGTCGACGCTCAACTTCGAGACGGTGGTTACCGTCGCAAGAAGAATCGAGGCGAATTCAGTTGAAGAAATGGAAGATGCAACCGCTCGGGGTATCGAGTTGATAAAATTCATGGATCGTAACATGACATCACTGTTCCCGGAGCTTTTTCCGAAGCCCAAAAAGTCTGCCCGAAAGAGCCTATTTAGCAGCATCTCTTCTGCCCTTTTCAGTGAAAACTCCTCCAAGAGAAAAGGCGAGGAAGAAAACCGCCAGAGATTGCTCAGCCAGCTGCTTGATGTCAAGTTCCTACCAGTTCTCTCGTCTCCTCCGTCGGACTTTCTTCCCTGGGATACTGTCCGCAACGAATCCACAACGCTGGCATCACCCAAAAACACAAGGACGAGTGAAAACGTCTGGTTGCACAGTCACAGCTACAGAATTATCGCCGAGAAAATTCACTCGCCAGAGCTCATAAAGGTTTTAAACCTGTCTCCTACGCTTTCTTTCGAGGACATAGCTGCTCAACTAAAGCACCTCTCCTTACACTTCCAGACCTTGGCCCCAAATCTGTCAGACGAGGATGTTTCTCTCTTCTGTCAGACGATTTCTACCGAAGCGCCCCGACTTTACAGTATTTTGAACAAAAATATGATTAGTTACGAACTGGAATGTGTAAAGTCGACTCTCCATGGCGTCCCCTGGCTGTGGTTAGGGAGCAAATTCATAGAACATTCCGACGCAGCTTTTCGCTCGCCCATCAACGCAGCTCCATTCCTCTACACTGTACCTCCGGATATAGCCTGCTTCTCCAGTCTCCTTTCCTCCTTTGGCGTCCGCCAAACGTTTGGAACGAGTGATTACTGCCGCATTTTGCAGAGGATATACCAAACTGACAGTAGCTGTCACCACAAATATCTTGAGCTTGCAATTTCAATCGCGCAGCATCTCTCGGACGATGTCATGTCGCTCCCAGACCTGGAGCTATTCGCCCCGGATGTCGCCGGTACACTTCACCCAACCCACACGCTTACCTACGATGACGCACCCTGGCTGTCAAAATCTATGCAGACGCGCGACGACATTATTTTCGTCCACCCAAAGATTAGCAGTAACGTGGGCGAAAAACTTGGAATCAAATCGCTCCGCAACAAGCTGATATCAAACAACAGCGAAGCTCTGGCCTTGGAAACGGCACCGCCTACAGTCGGCGTCGGGGAAGCGTTCGGACAGACGGAATCTTTAACGCGGCGACTGCACAACATTATTGAAATGTACCCGGAGGGGCCGTCCATTCTTAGCGAGCTCATTCAAAACGCAGACGACAGTGGCGCTACGAACGTGAAAGTCTTGATCAGCAAGAGGAAGTACGGGCGGAGTAGCCTCTTGGGTCCCAAAATGCAACCTTGGCAAGGCCCGGCAATTTACGTGTACAACGATTCCAAGTTTTCCGACCGCGACTTCAGCAACATTAGTCGCATTGGACAAGCCTCCAAACTGGATAAATTGGCGACCACGGGTCGATTTGGCCTGGGATTCAATTCCGTCTTCCATCTGACCGACGTCCCTTCTTTCGTTACCGGAGATCATGTGGTGATGTTTGATCCTCATGAGAGGTACGTCCCCGGATCTACCACAACTTGCCGAGGGCTGAAGATCAAGTTCACTGATTCAGACCTTCTGCGCAATTTTCCGGACCAATTTGCTCCTTATTTGCACTTCGGCTGTAACTTAACAGACAAGTTTGACGGAACGCTGTTCAGATTTCCCCTTCGAGACGCTGTAACTGCGGCAGAGTCGGAAATCAGCAAGACCATTTACGACGAAAAGTCCATCGATGAGATGGTAGATGGCATGAAGGTTAACATTCCCAAGATGCTCTTGTTTCTCCGTAATGTCAAGCAAGTAGAGCTTTTCGTGGAGGATGAGAACGACGGCAGCGAGGTCGGGGAAGATAATAACGACACGCCCTCCTCTCCGGTCCTAATTTACCGGGCTAACGTGAGGTCGAAGCGAAATGTTGAAAATGTGCAGCAATCTGGCAGTATCACCGACTTCATCACGGGCGGAGACAGTAAACAGCCAATCTCAAAGTCACAATTCTACAGCAAACTCCTCCAAACTCCAGTCGCTAGACTGCCGAAATCTACGCAAATTGTCTCCATCGCCTACAACAACATTGTAGATGATTTTCTCGTCGTTACTGCGCTCGGAGGAGGCAACTGTCGGGTGATTGCCTGCGAGGAATCCAACCGGCATATGAAATTCATCCCCTGGGGCGGTGTTTGCTGTCATCTCACACGAGACGGCTCCGTCCCTCCGCCTCTCACGGGCAATGCATTCTGCTTTCTTCCACTCCCCGTCGAAACGAACTTTAATGCGCATATCAACGGGTACTTTGAGCTGTCTGCTAATCGTCGTGATATCTGGATTGGTGCAGATATGACCGGTGACGGGCGTGTTCGCGCCGAATGGAACGAGAGCCTGCTGCGAGATGTTATTGCGCCCCTCTTTGTTGACATGATTCACGTGGCAAAGGGAATATTAGGCCCGGGTGAACGCTACGATGGCCTCTTTCCAACCTCACGTAGCACTCCTTGGAATATCGTCACTTCTTCAGTTTATGACCATGCAGACTCGCGTGAGCTATTTTTTACGCCTTTAAATGGCGGTACTTGGGTGACCCCGTGCACATCGGTCGTCACTGACAAGCACCACCCTGTGGTTGACGTCTTGCTCAACGACAACCTCCCCGTTGTGACCATCACCAATGAGATGATCACCAACCTGAAAAATCCGCGCTCAGCGACGCCTGAGTTTGTGCGAGAGCACTTCAGAACTGCCAATCGCGCCCCACATCCCTGTTTGGCGAATTATGGAGATGTTTTGGTGCTAATCAAATACGCATTTAGCGATTTGAAGACTCACGAGTATTCCAAAATTGTCGGCCTGCCCTTCCTCCCTCTCGCTAATGGGGAGTTTACTGTCTTCGAGTCAATTGACGATCCGGACATTAACATAGTATATATTGCAACTCGGGATGAACACGAGCTGCTGGCGAAAGCAAGTCAGAACCTTCTGTCGGATTCCACTGGCGACGATGAGGTCGATTTGCTGATGAAGAACAAGTATCTTTTGACGACGGTGAACCTCAAAGTCCTTGACTTCGATGCCGTGCTAAAGCTTTTAGTTTTGATTTTCCCACGAGGTTGGTTAGGTTTGGAAGAAATATTGGGACAAAGGGATGTTAGTCATGACTGGCTCCGTCAATTTTTTGCTTATGCCAACGAGAAAAATGGTATTAAAAAATTAGAAAACACCTATCCAATGCTACCATGTTTTGGAGTCGGGGGTGACAGCGTCCTTGTAAGCTTGAAGGAAAATGCCCCCGTTGTCTGCGGCAGCTTTGTTGCCAATACAGAGGTGGAAAATGTGTTGACTGCTATAGGCGTGCGCGTCGTTGACACCAAAGTGATCGACAGCGGTTTGAGGCGACATCTCCTGGAAAATGCATTCGCACAGCCGTTCGACACAATCGGAATATTGACGGCTATTAAAAATCTGAATGCGACCCCTCTGATTATATCTAGGAGGCTGCCTGACGATGATGACTTGCGGGAGGCATTTCGAATGTTTTTGTGTGACAGTGAAAACAACCGAATGGGCCAAAAAGACTTGTTGGAGACAGACAAAGATTTACAGGACACGTTGAAGTCCCTCCCTATATTCTTTGCTTTTGACGGGACCTTTAAATCGCTCATAGATAAAGATATGCAGGTCCCACCGAGTGGAGTATCCAGGGAACTCCTTGGAGGTCAATTCCTACAAGCGAAGAACAAGGCTGACCTGATGATGCTGAAGAAGGTTGGGATAAAAGTCATGGAGTTACCAGATTTTTACGAAAAATTTGGGGTTAACAAGCTCCTCGAAATCGGTGCCGGCGCAGATTTAGGTGTAAATGTACTGGCCGACTACATAAAGTCTCCCACAGACGCGTTTACAGAGTTGCTATCGTCGACTGCTTTCGTTCGCAACAAAACCGGCGACAGACTGTGCAAACCGTGCGAGCTGTACGATCCGCTGGCGATGAATTTGCCTTCATTGCTTGGAGAAGAGCTCTTTCCGAGTGAGGAATTCAACACTGTCAGCAACTTAATTACTCTGAGACGGCTGGGATTGAAGAGTGTGCTGTCGTTAGAGGGCGTGTTGGACTCTGCTAGGAGCTGCGAGGCTGATAAGTGCGACCCTGGGGGAAGGCGTAGGGGTCAAAACTTACTCCAATTCTTGGATGCCAACGTCACGGAGCTACTGAGCTCATGTGAAGATGAGACAGAGCGGACAAAGTTCACCGAAGAAATCAGAGAGATTATGTGGCTGCCAGTTTTGCACAGTTTTGTCGATGACATGGTACCTCCTAAGAACAATCCCCACACTGTTACTAACGCGGAGGGCGGCGGAGAAACTGCTATCCTCGTTGGGGCACCGAAATTTACCCGACCGAAATCGGATATGTGGCTGTGCAGTAGCTCTATGTTACTACTCGATGGCGTAGGGGTACAGAATGAGGACTTGGTGAGGGCTTTCAAGTGGGATGAGCCAGTTTCAGGGGGCATCTGCGCCCGGCAGCTGGTCAGTTTGAGCGAGTTATTCTACAGCGATAGGGGACGGACTACGCCGTCCTTTCGTATGACTTTGGCTTCAGTCATTCCGAAGATCTACTCACTGCTTGGTGGAGGAGACAGCGACGACCATGACGCTGAGCGTAATCGTGGCAACCGTCAACCTCGCGACGAAAAGGATATCTCAGAAATAAAATCAATTCTATTGAAGAAGCGTTGGGTTTTCGTTGGTGACGCGTTCGTAGCAGCTTCCCGGGTTGCCTTCACGGCGCCAAAAAACTCACGCCCGCACCTCTTCCAGGTTCCAGCCGAGCTCGTTTGTTTCGGTGAGGTTTTGAGGGAGCTTGGGGTCAGGGAGAAGTTTGGGGCAGAGGATTACGTGTCAGTTCTGGCGGAACTGTATGAAACGATGAATGGGATGGCATTGGGAAATGATGACTTAGAGCTTTCAGTGAGCATGTCTTCCATGCTGTCGTCATGCGTCGCTGACGATGAGCTCTCTTCCATAGACAAGAATTTAATCTTCTTACCCTGCGATAATAAAGTTATGAAGAGGGCCGTTGACATGGTGTATGACGACGCTCCATGGCTGTCTAGGAGTCTGAACACAGCAACAATGAGGCTGCGGTTTGTGCACCCTTCGATCTCCCCGTCGCAAGGCAGGATGCTCGGAGCCCGGAGCTTGCGGGAGGTGCTGTTGCTGAATCAGAGTGGTATGAAGACAATACCGTGTCCCAGCGCAGAGAGTTTGAGCCAGCTAGTTGGCTCTCGTGGCCGCCGGGTCAAAGACGACAGCAAGGTGCTGTTGGATCTCTTAGAGGTTGGGGAGAATCTTGGGGTGAAGGAGGTCAGCGTAATCGGGGATTTTCGAGAGCACGGGAAAGAGAGCCTCCTGCACCCTGGATTGGGTGATTGTCAAGATAGTAGCATTGTCGTCTGCTTCCACGACGTGGTTGTCTCGGTCGATACCCTTATCGAAAGTTCCGTGCCATCCACTCACTACCGCGCCGCATCGACACCCTTCGGCAACGCTGGCCACCCGAGGTTTGGAAGTGGAGTTAGTAGCGTCTATCAGCTTTGCGACTGCTTGCAGGTGCTGAGCGGTGACCAGTTGCATCTTTTCGACCCAGGAGGTAGATTTTTGTTTGGAGGGGAAGAGCCGAACCCCAAGATATCGGTTGAAGACGATGGCAATGGAGATAAAGATGGGGATGGGGATGGGGATGGGGATGGGGAGGATAAAGATAGGGGTAATGAAGGTGGTGGCGAAGGCAAAGAAGGTGTCGCTGGTAACGGTACTCTTTCAGATAACATTGTTCGGAGCGCCTCCAAGAAGAAGAAAAAGATGAAGAAGAAAAAACGCCGCTCGGGGAAACCCATCGCCAGGAGCTACAGTCTTAACGACAACAACATCTTTAGTCGCTTCCCTGATCAGTTCGCCCCTTTTGTTTCGCTCCCGTACGGCTTTAATGGGGGGGCTTTCAAGGGTACAATGTTCCGCATCTGCTTGAGGAAGGGGGGGAGGGAAAGGGAAACGGAGTGGGGGGGGAAGATTCTTCAAAGCTTTAGCAGAAAGTCAGTCTCAAGCTATCTGTTCACGAGAAATCTCATGAAGATCAATGTAGATCGTTGTTCGCCTGGTGGGACAATAGAAAGGGTTGTCAAGAGTAAGCTCAGGACGAGCCCCAGTGTCAGGTCGAATTACTTAAACCAGTTGCTTGACAACAATGAATGGAAGAAAAACAAGCTATCGTCTTTCTTCAAGTCTTGGACCCCTATCACCTCCACTCAGACACTGGAAATCAGCTTTGTCACAGGGAGTGGTGCGAGCGGCAATTCTGAAGAATCCGTTGAAATAGTCGACACTTGGATGATAACATCCGTTCTGGCCCCCCCGGAGCTCCTCGGGGTTACCTCCTCCGCCTCGAATTTAAAAGGATTGAACTTCAAGCCCCTTGTCCGTCTCGCGTCGCACCTTCATCGCAGCAGCACAGGCGGAGCTGGCGCTGGAGATTTGCAGACCGAATTTCCCCGGGAGTCCGGCCGCATTTTCGTCGGCTTCGACACCGGCATCAAGACAGGGCTACCGTTCTGTATTCAGGCTCCATTTTTTTTGAACGAGTTGGACGGAGGCTTGATGCTTTGGGAACAAGATGACGAGAACGTGAGGCGGTTGCACCCAAATATAAGGAAAGTAGGGGGGGGGGAGGGAAAAGTGACGAGAGGTTTGTGGGAGATTAACAGAGCTTGTTTGACAACTTCTGTGTCTAGACTTATCGGAGAGATGCTGACAGAGCTAAGAGATCCGATACAATACCTCTACGCCCGGGATCCGAAACTAATCTACCGCTATTGGCCCAGTTATAAGTGGGTCGAAAATAGATTTAAACCGTTCCTGACCTCGGAGGTTTATGGGTCCCTGGCTCGCAGACCGTTGTTCCTGACGAGCCGCGAGGGGTTTGAGTGCGCTGTGGGCTCTGACGCAGGCGTATTGGAGTGCGAGTCGATCGGCCTCCTAGCTCGAGATTATTTCAGGAAAAGCTTCAAGATGTTTGTGGTCGGGCCAGGTGTAAGAGAGTCACTGACGTCGTTTGGCGTCAATGTTAAGGAACTAACCCCGGCCTTTGCTAGGAAGATGCTAAGAAAATCGACGATGAAGATCGAGGACCATGAAGTGGCGCTTGAGGTCTTATGCTACTGTTTGAGCGACGACCTCGGTGAGAATGCTTGGAAAGAATTGGTAGGGTTGGATCTGCTGCCGCTCTCTGGTGGCAGGCTCGGCACTTTCGGGGGGTCAAAGAAGGGGATGGTGGGAAGGGTGAAAGATGCAATCGTGATCGCCAACCGCACGCAGCGGCGTCTCCTCCCGGACCTGTTGGACTCATACTTATCTGAGGACGCAATGAGGGCGCTTCGCGGGTACTTGGAAGATGAATCCTTCCGGAAGACGGCGGGAATCGAGTGTTTTTCACCGAAGTTGATTGCGGGAAGGCTAAGCGATATGTTACCGAAAGCGTGGGACGGTGCGGAGGATGTTAAGTGGAATTTTGGGGGGGAGCTGGAGGGGATTCGGGTTGACCCAGAGCTAGGACCGAGCAAGCTTTGGCTCAAAATGTTCTGGGACGAGGTGGATTACAGTGATCCCATCTCGCTTTCACTGTTCAAAAGATGGCCCCTGGTTCCACTGACGACGGGTGAGCTAGTGTCGTGCTCGCTGGGGAACTTGGTTCTTTGTTTTTACGTTGATGAATGTGGAGAGCTGAGAGGCGAGTTAGAAGAGGGGTTAGAGAGTATACAGAAAGAGATTACCGCTGAAGCGAGGAGACAGACAGCCGCACGTGCTGCTGAGAAGAGGGGTGCTGAGGGGCAAAATTTGGACGAGCGTACTGAAGTAGAGGTTGATAAAGGATTTATAGAATGGGTGGTCGATGAAGAGGTTCAAGAGGTGGAAAGAGAAGAGACCGGTGAAGATGAAGATAATGACGTGGATTTAGAACTAAACAACGATGAAAAAGACAATGATGATGATGACCAAGGTGATGATGACGACGAAGGAGGAGGAGGGGAAGCACGTGATGATGATGAAGGAGTTGCACATCGGGAACCACCACCGCCACCAACACCGGCAACTCAACCGCAACCTCCACTTCCACCCCAACAGCAACAACAACAACAACAACAACAACAACAACAACAACAAGCAACCCTTCCCCAAACCCCAGCTCTCCAGCTTCTCCATAGCAACCTCAACGCCCTTCTCGCTCCCCTCCTCTGCCAGAGTTTCTTTTCTCACCAAACGATCCTCGCAACCCTTCCCCCAGATCATACCACAGCATCCCGCCGTGTTCTCACAACACTTTCCCGCTGCCAGAATTTCTGGACGGTCCGACCTCTGAACTACTCCTCCAATGTCGACATCGATGCGATCGTGAAGGGAATTAGTTACGAAGAAGGTGGCGCGAAAGTATCCTTGCTGCCGAGCGACCTGTCGAAGCTCCGCGGCCTGCCCTTTTTTGAGACCCTCGATGGGCATCGCGTGTCGCTGCCGGAGGGTGCTGGGGCGTCTTCTGCGTACTATACCATCGACGACAGGGTGAGTGGCGACGATGGCGACGATGGTGATCAGGGGGGACTTTTGGATCTGCTTCCTGAGGCAAGTAAGGGCAAGTTTCTCAAGGAAAAATCTGGGTGGGGTGAGTTGCTGACTGACGTTGGAGTGACGAAATTAGAGGAAGCGTTGCTGCTCTCGAGGTTCGTGTTGCCAAATTATTTGGAACTCGGGGAGGGGAGGAAAACGAAGATCAAGGAGAGAATCAGAAAGAATTGGGAGAGGTACAGGCTGAGCGAGGGGTTCAAAGAAGTCTTAGGCGAGACTAAGTTTGTAACTTGCGGCACGGGAGGAGTATGTGTGTATCGTTCTCCGAAAGAACTTTACGATCCCCGCAACGAGATATTGCGTGACATTTTCTACAACGGTGAAGGCGGCGACGGCGATGAAAGATTCCCCGCCGAGGAGTTTGCCTCTCCAGAATGGCTCAATATATTGGCCGCCGTTGGCATGAACAAGGACGTTGACAAGAGTACTTTCTTGGAGTGCGCTCGGAAGGTCGAAAAAGAGTGGGAAGAAGGAGTGGAAACCGCTGTGGCAAAGGCGGTAAAGTTACATATGTTTTTGAGCGAAAGCTTCGGCGATTTTTTCGACGCGTCCTTCGCCCGGACTCTCGGTAACATTCGATGCGTGCCCGCGGAAGTGTTTGGAACGGGAGGAGAAGTTGCAAGAGTTCTAAAAACATTTAGTGAAGTCGGCGTGCCGAAAGACCGAGCACTTCTCTTCACACACGTTCCGGTCATTCCTGACGGCTTAGCTCCACCAATGGTCATGTACAGGTAAGTGAGAGCAGCAATCGATCAATCAGCAGACGACCAATGCGGCACGTTGCTAAAAGTTTACACCTTGCATGCATCGCTCGCGGCGCAGCTCTCTGGGAATTGTCAGCCCACCCAAGATCGAAACCGTTTTAAAACATCTTAAGATTCTGACGGAGAGGGGTATAGGGCGGTGGAAATATACAGTCAAGAACACGACACCTGCCACCCTTGTTTTCCAGTCGATTTTCTCTTTCCTCGACGAGAATTATGATGACATTTCCCCTCGTGTCAAGGAGTCCATGAGCTCGGTGGACCTGATACCCGTCGAGGGAACGCTGATCAGACCTGACCGGATGTTCTTCAGGCTCTCCTCAGATCTGAGTCCATTCTTGTTCGAAGTCCCCCGGGCTTTTGGGGCCCACGACCGTTTCCTTCGCAACATTGGGGTCCGTGAAGCTGCGACATCTGATGACTATGCACACTGTTTGAAGGAGCTCAAGGGCACGTTCGGCTCTTCCCCCCTGAATTTTAACGAGCTCCTTGCCACAACGAAGCTTTTGTCTCTCGTGGGGTCAGACCTTGCCGGGTCTCCCCTTTCACCCTCCGTGCCCCTGTACTGCCCCGATTCCCTAGGTGTGCTCCGGGACCTAAAGTCTCTCGTTTACAACGACGCCCCGTGGCTAGTAGGACGACTAGACGGCCGCAAAATCAAGTTCTTGCACCCCAGGGTGGGCTGGGGAGACGTGGGGGGGCTCGGGGTCAGGAAGATGAGCGATTGCGTTGCGGAGGTGCTGGAGGAGGGGTTTGAACTGGCCCTGGCGGATGACGGGAGAAACAGCGAGGATAGAATGACGGAAGTCATTGCGAGCGGGGAGTTTGCCGATGCGATGAGAGATCTAGGTGCGGTCGGAGAGGTGAAGCATCAGCTTCAGCAGATGAGCATCAAGTTTGTAAAGGATCTTAAAACTAGGTTCATACTGACGGACGGTAAGAACAGTAAGAAGGGTGTAGACGTCACTCTCAAGAAGATCGGGACTTTGAGCTTTTTTGACAAGGTGACCAGGTGTATTCTTGTGGCTTGGCCGCTGCTTCCGGCCAGCGTCAGCAGCGAGCTCATGGTTGCAAACAGCATTTGCGACGTGGTGGAGGGAGTAGGGAGGGAGCAGGTTGGTTTAGTTAGCGCCATGCTAAGGGGTGGAGTTGAGGGCATTGACAGTGCTTGGAATGCTTTGAGGGTAGATAGAGGGGGAGGGGGGACAGAGCAGGGCCATAGAGGTATCAGTGGGAAGGGACTTGTAGGGGCGGACAAAGATCTTGTTGAGCTGAAACCAATGAAGAGGTTTGTCGTGGGAGAAGTCGTCGCAGTGAAGGATTCACAAGGTGAATACGTGTATGCGAAGGTTTTGGCGGTGGGTGACGAGGAAGAAAATTGCCTAAAGCAGATAAGACTTGATACTGGGGAAGAGAGAATGAGTAGCGATGTGTGGAGCTTCAAGAGCGGACGTGATGCTGGCAGCGAACATAAAGAGGATGCCAGTAGTGTAGAGGTGGAGGCTGAAGATTTCGACATCGGTAATGGCAGCTCAGTGCTGTTCGAAAATATACCTGTCAATGGTAGAGCCAGCGGTTCGGCCAAGACGAACCATCGCAGCTCTTTAGGTAAAATTGAACGGGCTGCTATGATCTCGGCCGCAGAGGATATTCTTGCCGGTGCAGGCTTAAGCCTGAAAGCTGACAGCGCAAGTCTCATGCAGAAAATCGTCGCCATGAACGATAATATTAGTAAGCAAGAGGCCAACAACAAGACTCTGCTACGTGATATGGAAGGCATAAATGAGGTTCTCGATAGGAACGTTAATGAGCTATTCGTTTGTCCGATCACCAGAGAGGTCATGACCGATCCAGTTGTTTGCGCTGACGGGCATAGCTACGAGCGGGAAGCAATCGAAACGTGGCTTGGCAGTCACAACAGCTCGCCCAAAACAAACGCTAGGTTGGCCAACAGGACGCTTATACCCAACCATGCCCTCCGCGCTCAAATCGAAAACTCCGTGCAGAGCAGACAGATGATCATGGTCTTCCTCGAAAACCAGAAGAAGATGTAAATTAATGTATATTGAAATGATGACTGTTTATTGCCAGCCTTCTTGTAACCCTTTGTTTACGCTTCAAATTCTGCGGTAGATAACAATTTTTTTGGTTTTTTCTGCATTTTTGTTTTTCTCAAAAAAAACATTCTGTGTTTTAATAAATTTGCATCTAAAGGCAATTGCGTTTTCAGACAAGACGTCTTGTATCTGCGATGTCGACGTTTAAGTCTGTTTCTGGTACAATAAGTGAGATCAAAAGCACTTTCGAAGGGATCAAATCGCTGTATTCCTCTACAATCGCGGCTGGCAATTCCTACAAGCCAGACTACGACAGTTTGCTCTCCTTACCATCATTACTTTCGAAAATTCACCCTGCTCTTAAGACTCTTCAGGAGAATCTGAGCAAGCGAGACCCCGTGACAGATGCGCCTCGATACGGTCCTAATATGGTGAAGAAGGTTGAGAACACCATCTCAGAGGTAAGTGCCCCCTTCTTTTCTCTCTTTTCTTCGTCCTCATGTTCTCTTTCGATTTCTCACTCTTGAGCACCTTGGCGCAGTTTGAGGAAATTTCATTCACACTTGCTTCGCCAGCGTACACAGATTTGCTTGAAAAGCTGAGGGAGCTGAGTGGTGAGGAGGAGGAGAGCGCAAGGATCGAACGAGAAAAAATAGAAGCCGAAAGAGAACTCAAGGAAATACAGAAAGAGAGAGCTCGCCAGGCGGAGGAACAAGAAAAGAGGAGGATTGAGAAAGAGCGAAAGGAAGCTGAGGAGAGGGAGCGCGAGAGAGAGCTCTTGGAGGCGCAGGAACGTGTTCAGGCGCAGGAACGCGTGCGCAGGGAGGAGGCAGCGCGGGACTTACAATTTATGACTTTGTGCGGTGTCGGTCCTTTGAAAACCGCTATTCAACTTCAAACCCTGAAAATTAGCGCTGGCGCAAGTTATAGATCTGTAATTAAGGCGCTTGTCCGAGTCTTTGAGCAAATTATTAGCCGGCCGGAAGAAGTTAACTTTAGGCGAATACGTCTCCAAAATTCTAATTTCCATGAAGCAATCGGGAAATATGATGGCGGGATAGGTGTTATCGTTACCGGCGGTTTCAAAATCCGATACCTAACTGTGGATGACAATGAAGACAAATATTTGGTTCTGAGTGAGCCGAACTTGGAGGGAGGGGAATTGGAGGAGTGGGGAATCTGGTTTGACTGTTTAAAAGGTGTGTTGACGGCACTGAAAAATGAGGTCGAATGATAGAAAGTTTGAAAGCAGAATGATTAAAAAAGAAGGTCCCTTCCTACAAAAAAATGTGTCGTGCATAATTTATTAATCCAGAGGCGCTACGGCCGCCTTGTTCATGTCAGGCATCCTTTCTTTGCCCGTGAGACTATTTCTTCGAGGCCTTGCTTTGCCCCCCTTTTCTTCAACCAGCACAGTAGGTAGAAAATCGTCGGGCACTATTTCTATGTCCCACCATGCCGGCTTCTCCTCTTCAAGCTTCGCTACTGTAGTCTCTAACCACACCTTGACATCACCGTGGATTTTAGAGGTGAATGATAAATGGTTAGTGAAGACAGCATCGAACTTAAGTTCGTCACTTTTCGCCTTCTGGAAGAGCTCCACAGTGTATTCGCTTGCAGTCTTGATGCCGTAGAATGTATGGCCATAGCCGTCTTTGATTAATCGTAAGAACATAACAGTCATTATCAGCCAAGCGATGAAGGCGACTATTAGGTATGAAGCTATGCTCTGTTCACAAGCAGGGGAAGATTAAAATAAGTTAGAAAACTTGAAATTTTAGGTGATGATTGCCGCAATGGACGGAGCAACTCGTCTTCTTCCTGCTGCACAAGGCGTAAATTCAAACAATGGTCAAACAAACCCGATTGTCCTTACCTCCTTGGCGTCGCCTTCGTAAAAAGTCAATGCAACGAATGGGCTCAATTGAGCCCAGAATAAGGTGACGCTGAACATGATGCCGCCTAATTCGTATGGGTGGCGCATGTGGAAACAACCACTGAAATCAACGATTGTTTTGATGATCAATCGCGCAAAGAGGGATACGATGAAAACGACAGCTTTTCCTTTCAAAGGGGGCCAGTAAATAAAGTCGCGTCGTAGGAGCTTAATCAAAACATAGAAGACCATTTCACAGCCGAAAAAGGCAAATGCAAGGGTTTTGGAACTCGAGGCCAGCAAGGCAATAGAGATCGTTCGGCTGATGTTGTGGACTGAGGCAATGAAAACCATCAAGAAGAAGCACTGTCCGCGTGCAGTATTGTCCTCGGGCAAGTAACCATAGAAGTTCGGCTGCATCATACGGTGTTTTCCATCGAGATCCATGTCAAAGCTTCTGCAAAACCGATGAGTGAGAAAAAGACTTCGGCAAAAAAAAATGGAAGGGTGCGCACTACTTACATCAATGCGGAGGTAAACCCAGTTGTGAGCGCGCTAATACCAATACTAATGAGTGTGGTTATACCGGCTTCAGTTGGATTTCTCAGCCAAACGTAGAACTGCAAAATGCAACCCGGAATGCTTTCGGTCGCCAACTCAGTGTTTTTGTTGGCAATAAGTTCGCTCAAAGGATCGATTACGGTCTCGGGTGTCTCATAGTTAATCGACACGCGGTAGGCATCCATAGCAGGTCGGAGGAAGAAAAGTGAAGTCAAAAACTCAGTGAAAATTACACGCAACGGTTTCTTCCGATATTGCAAGAGTACAATGATTTCCTGAATGATGACATTCGTTGTGATCATCATCAGCAAAATTTTCGCCTTGTCTTCGAGTCCCTCTCTGTAATATTGCGCGACGACTAAAATGTCTGTGATGGCATCGACAGAAGATAGTATAGCCCCCACGCCCACCCGGAGCATCGTTCCATAAAGGCTGTCTCGCATAAGTCGGTTGGCAATGACTGTCATGAAAACGTCAAAATTCTCCACATCAAACAAGGGTATTAGCAGGGGGTAATTTCCCTTCCATCTAGACAGAGCATCTTTACCAGTTCGTGACCGGCGCAAAAAAGAAGAAAGTGATCTGTTTTCTTTCTTGGTTAGTTACGCTGTATCGGTTTTACCAGAGGCGAATGGCAATTTCACCAGAGGCGAATGGCAATTTCACCAGAGGCGAATGGCAATTTCACTCACCTTCCTATCTTCTCGCAGTCACTCTCGCTCAAGTCCGCCATGGAACTCGAGTAAACCGTCTTGACGCGGAATGCAAGCTTATTTTGTAGTATGAGTCCTAGCAAGAAGTCAAAACGAGGACAAATGTCAAGAATTTTCTCGAAAAGATCAGGACGCTCTGCAAGTGTGTGTTGAACATGACTTAGATTGGACGCCAAATTTTTCGTTCGCATTTCATAAATCGTATTTGCAGCTTCAGCCCACTCTCTCTGCAATGAGTTTGCATACTGTGAATTGAAATGCGAACCTCTACTAGTAACCCGTGGAAGTTGACTAGATTGTGGTGAAGGGAAATGTGGGAGCCTGCTGCTTGAATCGTGAGACCGAACCTCGGTTTTTATACTAACAAGTGCATCCTTTAACACCTGCAACTCGTCTTTGAGGGACAATATTTGTGTTTCCTGTTCATTCACCTTCTTTGCAAGCGATCTGTTGCTTTCTCGTAGCTCCGCCATGACGGATTGGAACTGGGAATGGAAGTTATTTTCCTTCTTCGATTCATACTCCGTGGAGTCCATTATATGCAGAAGAGTAGTTTAAATGAGGGCTTCATCAAGATGCTTAAAAGGCTGTGTTGTTTGTTGAGTTTGCTTCCTCCAGCTGAGCCCCTCCCAGCAAAATCTGGCGCTCGGGACCCAAAAACCGAAAACCTTTTTATTCGCGGTTTGGCGTCTAATAGTATTGTAGTTTGCCGCTGCCCGGTTTTTTTTTGCTAAAACCCCATTTAATCATCTGTAGTACCCACCCACCATCCCCATAGAAAAAAGGTCCAAAAAAATCGAAGAATTCTCATCAACAATTACACAAGCAACTGACATAAGATGAGCGATTTCGCGCGAAATTTTAAATGCCCCCCTCAAATCATTATCAACCGTTCTATTGGCCTTGCGAATTATATTTTCATTGATCGACGTTTAACCTGATTTTTTCACGATATACTGGTTTTTGGGACGATGCCAAAAATGCAATGGGAGCGCTACTT
>Ga0115555_1001153_pt1 | contig 18162 bp, 16 predicted proteins | sample COGITO_mtgs_1104_2_FD_87285 | JGI IMG/M metagenome (GOLD analysis project Ga0115555, IMG submission 87285) | Pelagic marine microbial communities from North Sea - COGITO_mtgs_110407 | ecosystem: Environmental > Aquatic > Marine > Epipelagic | place: Germany:Helgoland, sampling site Kabeltonne... | reverse complement strand
GGGGGGGGGGGGGGGGGGGGGGGGGGGGGGGGGGGGGGGGGGGGGGGGGGGGGGGGGGGGGGGGGGGGGGGGGGGGGTGGAGGTGGTAGCAACAGTGGCAGCGGCAATAATTGTGCTGATGGCAGTGAGAGTCAGCCCACGCTTCGAAAATATGACGATGCGTATTTCCTTGATGACAAGTATAAAGATAGAGAGACTAAACGGCAGAAAATTTAGTTAGTTCCCGATAATGCGGAATTCTATAAGGCCATGAAAGCATTTCCTCGTATATTTTTGTGACGACCATTCCATTTTTGGGATCTTCAAACTTCAATCCAGATTCAATGCTCTGATTGGAAAGTTTTATTATAGAGGGTAAATAAAAGCTTTAATTAACATGAGGGCCGCCATTTTATCTTTTCTCCTGTACACTCTCTCCGATACCTGCTTCGCAAAGCAACCCAATCTAATTCTCATCCTGACAGATGATCAAAACACCCATGATGACTTTGATCACATGCCCAAGCTTGACAAGTACCTGAAACAAGAAGGTACTACTATTAAGAATATGTTTGTATCTACCCCGGTGTGCTGCCCTTCCCGGTCCAGTATTTACACCGGCAGATACATTCACAATATTGGAGTGCACAACAACTCTGCTGGGAGCGGAGGATGCGGTTCTTTGGAATTTGCAGCCACACACGAGAAGTTGAACGTGGCACACTTTCTTAAAGACATGCAGGGGTACTCTACATCATTCAGCGGGAAGTATTTGAACAATTATGGTCTCGGAAGCAGCAACGGAACCATTTTTGCCCTCCCCCAGTGCCGGAATGAGGTGAGTGAGTAGCATTCCCCGGCTTGCCTTGTTTCCAGTCAAATCAATCCATGGCTCAGAAATGGCTTTGAGTTGAGTACGCTTTTCTAACTCCTTTTATTTCTCTTTTCCTCTGATAATTGGCGCAGACTGCGACTAGAGAGCAGGCGAACATGAATACTACATGTGCTATGACCATCGACCATGTGCCACAGGGTTGGGATAATTGGCAAGCCCTCGTTGGCAACAGTGTCTACTACAACTACTCCATGAGCGTGAACGGGAAGAAAGAAAAGCATGGCGACGATTATTCCAGCGATTATTTCATTGACATAGTTAAGAACCGATCGCTAGAGTTCATGCAAGACCATGATAGAAAAACCGGAAAGCCATTTTTCGTCACTGCTGCCGTCCCTGGTGTTCACGAACCTGCTGACCCTGCTCCGCAACATGCCGACTATAGCAAGGGTATGAAAGCTCCTCGTTATCCCAATTACAATAAGCCCATGACTGGCGATAACCGACACTGGATGATTGAGAATGTGAACATTGACGGCAGCCCGATGAATGAGACTGTCATGGACTTTGTAGATCTGTTGTATCGACGCCGCATGGCTGTCTTGCAGTCCATCGACGATCTCATCGAGGAATTCGTAGAGAAACTCGACGAGATGGGAGAGCTCGACAACACTTACATCATCTATACAAGCGACAACGGCTACCATTTGGGAGAGTTCGCTGTCCCCATTGACAAGCGCCTCCCATACGAAAGCGATGTAAGGGTGCCCTCATATGTGCGCGGTCCCAAAGTCAGGAAGAACCACACAATGACTGACGGGTTCATGGTAAACATTGACATCAGCCCCACCCTGTTGAAACTCGCTGGCGTCAGCGATGAGGAGCTGGTCGACTTGGGGATGGACGGAAGCAGCGTTGCCAACCTGCTCTTGAGCGATGGCGAAAAACCTGCTGTCAAGAGGACGGAATTTCTAATCGAGTATGAGGGCGAAAACTACGACGGATGCGCCGCGTATCTGAACAACACATTTCCAGTAGGATATCATTTCGACCCCTTGCACGATGACATAAATTGTGGCCTTAGAGGTCCGTTCAGCTACAAGACGAAACCAAAGTGGGATGGAGTTGAAACTTTTAGTACCATTCAAGATACCAAGAACAATACCTACAGCTGCGTTAGGGAGATTGACGAGGACAAAAATATCGATCACCAGTTCTGCAAATTCGACAGTGGAGAGGTAGAGATCTACGATCTCACCACGGATAACTGGCAACTCAACAATCTCTGGCAAGGAGGCACAGAAAGCGATGACTGGGAGTTGTATGACCGTAAAATTGAACGCCTTCAGCAACTGAAAAGCTGCAAGGGCCAAAAAGAGTGCTATTAAATGGCTAAAAATACATTTTTGATAAAATATTTCCTTTTATTATATTATTTATATATATTATTCAATTCTCTGCGAATAATATAGTATTTAGTAAATTAATTAATATTTTTATTATTTTGTATAATAAAATAATTTTTTTTAAATTATAAAATTATAATATATTTGATGAAATTATTTGAAATTTATCTCATTCAAAAATTATAAAATATATATAAATAATATAATAAAAGAAAATTGTATTACAAAAATGTATTTAAGTAAACGAAATTCAATTTTCAAACGAAAAACGAACGATGACCACTAACCACCAGACCGGAGACTGGAGACGTGAGAAACGCACGGGAATTTTCGCCTTAGATGTGTTTATAAAGATAAAAACAAAAAACGAAGTGAACTTCGAGATGAGTACAACATTAGATAAAGATAATTTCACCCCCGATGGAAAGCAGCCAGTAGGTTCACTTTCTTTTGCCCCTGCGTACTGATCGTATAATAACTTATCCATCCACAAGCGTCCTATGTAAAATACTCTAACTACCATATTCACAATTACGGTTACGATTTATCCCCTGTGCACAGGTGAAGAGCATCAAAATCCGACTTGGCTGACGCTCGACAGTTGACAGGATATTTTTGGAAGTTAGCGTTATTACTTTTTTCCATAACTTGCTCAAGACTTGCTAGTTTCCCCGAGAAATCTCCGATGACACCACTCTGGATAATGGAGTCTAGCCGAGCGTTGAAGTGTTCGTAGAGCCTCCAATCTACGTGATTGCATAATTTGATTTTTTCAATGCAGGAGTCTGATTTGCAGTCAACCTTGCCGCCCTTTCCAGCACTTGATCGCTCTCGGGAGTTTTTTACTTTGAGCGCTCCTGAGAAGCAGTCCCAGTCCATGTACACACACACAATGACAAGGGACTCGGGGAGGCGCTCCATGACGATCCCAAACATATCTAGCTCCGTTAGTTTTGAAATGAGGGCGTCTGCATACTTGTTGCTTTCATCCTCGTTCAACTTAGCTAGGGAGTCTTTGCTGCCACTGAGCGTGTAGGCCATGTTGTTACAAAGATCATCACCTTGCTGCTGGGTCGTCTGTCCCCCGAAAACTGCGTCAATGAAGCGTTCTGGGGTTTGAAACTGTCTTTTCGTTGACTCAACGAAGTTGAACATGGAAACAAATTTTGTGTTTGGATTCCTGACGATGGTGGTCATCATGGCGTCTGGGACGATGCGATTAAGCTGATCGTACTCAACTACGGGGCTGAGATGTCGGAAGCTCATTCCAAATGATTGACCTTGGTCAGCCCTGGTTTTGATTTCGTTTTCCTGAAACCACCCTTTGTCTTGTGGGTGGAGCATCGTCTTTTTAAGTTGAAAGGCGATGCCATTGAGCATCATGGCAATTGTGGTACTTGCTGTCTTGTAAGTTTTTATGAATATGAGATTTCTATACGTCTTTAGACGGGCGGCTGCTGCAGTCAAGGGCGGTGTTGGAGTACTTATTTGTTGTTGTTGTTGTTGTTGTTGTTGTTGTTGTTGTTGTTGTTGTTGTTGTTGTTGTTGTTGTTGTTGTTGTTGTTGTTGTGGCAGAGGTGTCGGTCTTACGGTCGGCACAACCACACTAAGTTGCTTGAGCCGTGGGGCATCTAATGGAAGCCCCGGCAGTGGCTGCGTGACTTGGTTTTGGTTGTTCTTACTGCTGGAGGAGTTCATTACAGCGATCTCTTGCAGGAGGAAGAGGGAATAGCTAGCAAGGCACACAATGCCGACGATCAGCACCTTACGGATCGACATTTTCAGCCTTATCCATGAGAAATGAGAAGAGAGAGAAAAGAGAAAAGGGTGTTTTTTCAACTTAACTTGTTTTACAGGAAGAAAAAGGGCGAACTACTCGGAATAAAATCGCACTCCTCCTTTCCTTTACACTTCTCAGAGAAGGAAAAAAAATTAAATTAAGACTCATTCTGTCCGTATAACACAACTATCTGACAAAAGAAGTACAACACAAATGAGCGCAGTTGGAGTCCCAGTCATCAGCCGTAAGGAGAAGTTTAACCCACCTCAAGCCGCGAACGAAGTATTCTTCCAGAATGACTCAGAGATGGCAATCTGCATGGTGACTCTGTCCGCCCGGGATAATGCCAAACAAACTGGTCTGTTCTGTAAGTCTGGCTCTGAGCTTGTTGTTCTTGTGACTCAATTGCTGGTACCGAACAAATCCTCGGCTGCGTTTGCGTCTGCCGAGTTTTTTTTTACTGGGGGGGGTACGGCGGAGCACATAACAAACTTGGATCCTGACATTTATTTTGAGCTCTTGCCCAATGATGTTGCTGTTATCGGGGTGCCGAAAACATCAGCTCCCAAATACGAGGAATTCGGAAGTAAGGGGAGCTTTATCGACTTGCAACCTATGCGACTGTGCACGGATCCTTTTATGGAGTATCCTCGCCCGGGTGCATACGTGCTGCTCATAGCTCATCCTTTTGGGAGAGCCAAAGCTTTCTTTGAGCTGCAGGTGCGATCAATTGACATGAAGAATGGAAAGGTTCACTTTACGGAGCCCGCTCCAGAAGGTTGCCACGGCGCGCCTCTTTTGTTTGACGACAAGTGCTTCGCAATTCTAAACCAGCCTCGTATAAGAGAGCTGGCCACTACAGGTAATCTCATCCACACAATCATTGGTAAAGGACTTGATGTTGGTGAGGATGATGATGACATTGACGATGAAAATGACGAATTCGATGCTGATGAATTTGCGAGTGAGCACAAAAATGATGACGGGGAGGTCACACAATTGGAAGAAAAAGAGAGCGAAGAAGAGGAGGGAACAATCGTCTTGTCCAACATCTCAAAATTTCTGCCCAATGACACCACCAACGTCGACGTTACCAAAACTGTCGCTCCCAATTCTCTCTCAATAAAAGACGTCGATAAGATAACAAGAGCGGTAGAAAAAGGCAATCTAGAAGCCATTTTATGGATGCAGCATAAAGTTGGGCTCGACACCCTCCGAAATTGGCGTGATTTTAACGGCCGGACTCTGGTGCACTTTGCAGCTTTCTACAGCAACCCGGTGAGCTTGTCTGGCTTGAAAAGACAAGGATACAGCCTGAGTGAAACAACAAAGGTAGGCGATACAGCAGTTCACATTGCATGCTATAATGGCAGCTTGCCTTGCCTAAAACTTTTGCACAAGTGGGGATGCAGCCTGACAGCCATCAATCTTCACGGCGACCGACCCTCCCACAAGGCTGCGTTGAGGGGGCGGCTGGATGTGTTGGCCTATTTACACAATTGTGGCGTCGACGTCGCTTCCCCACTCAATGGTCAGGGGCTCTCGCCGCTCGATATCAGCAAGGAGAGCGGCTCTTGGGACTGTCGAAAACTGTTGGAGGCGGCCAAGCAAGAGGCCGAGGCAACGAGTGTAGGAAAGCTACACGTACCAGGATTTTACAAGGTACCAGAGAACTGGCCTTCCGTGCTACCGCCGGGTCCGGGAACGAGGGAAAACAGGGACATAAGGACGAGAGAATCTACGAGGGGCCAGGAGACCAACGGAAACCAGAGAGGTATCGAGACAGGGACCATGGGATATTTGAAGGCGAAGAATAAAGGCGAGAGCAAGAGGGCCTTGAATATAATTAGGAAAACGAGACGGCGGGTAGAGAGTGAAAAGGAAGAGCGGAAGAGAGACGGGAATTGAGAACGAAGAAATGAATTGAGAATGAAGAGAAGAGCACGATTTCGTTGTTGCAACCTTCTGCTTATTTCACTTCGCTTTTCTTACTCTTTTTCAATTCCTAACAACGCATGCCTTAACGCATGCCTGACCTCCCCCTCGGGTCTCACTCAATAGCATACAGAATACTATCAGCCCTAATCCACTGAACCCTCGCATCAGCCCCAAAATGATCGGCATCGAAACGAATCTTTACCACATTCTCCTCACCACATTCCACAACTTTTGCTCTGTACAGAACTTTCTTTCCCCCCCATCTGTTGTACACGATTGTCCCAGGAGAGATAGCGCCAGGATCGACCGGCTGCAATGAGTTTGCATCCTTCCCAACTCGCAATGCCTCAATAGGGTGAATCTCATTATCTTCCGAAGAAAATCCCTCATAACACAGCGTTGCAACCATAACTTTGGCAACCTCGAGGACAATGCCCTGCTCTTTTCTCTCTCTGAAGTCGCAGACAATCGAGTCACCTATCCTGAAGAAATTATTTACATTAAATCCGTTATCGACACCCCCTTTGTTATGATTGTCGTTATCATCAATCTCCTGGATGTCATAGTCATCGAGATCACTCTCATTAACAGATTCGTCAGCGGCGGGTTTCCCTCCACCTTTGCCCCCCAATCTGGCCTTTTCGAACGGGGGCAGATCGTCAACCGACCGATGCCTAAATTCATGAAGACAAAGATCAATATCCTCGACTATGTCGTTCCACTCTTCAGAGGAGTACTGTCCTGTCCCAGTACATGTCACCCTGGCAGCCATCCTCTGAGCGACCTCCCACAGATGGTGCCTCAGCTCCCTGAGGGTCTCCACAAGGACCACCTCTTCAGCAGACACGCTCAAGTCGATGGCATTTTTACTTTTGGCCTTATTTTTGCCCTTAAAGCGCTTGGCTTTCCCCCTTTCCTCTGTTGCCCTGTCCGTCATCTCATCAACTTTCTTAATCAGTTCTGCAGCCGCGTTCCATAACACTGTATCATGCTCTACCTCGCAATCTTCCTCCTCCAAGAAACTGCGAGTGAAACGAGTCATGTTCACCGTATCTAGGTGGAATCTAGAGTACGACAGGCAATTCGTCACGTTGCGGCACGCATGAAACGTGGAAGACGGCAGGAGGAGGATTTCGCCGGGCTTCACCGTTGTCCTCCACAGCCTCGCCTGCGATAGCAAAGGGTGCTTGCCAAAATCAGGGTTGTTCAGATCAATCTGGCAATGGTAAAGACAATCCCCATCGTTACGGTGCGCGAGGATCACCTCCTTTTCCCCCACAATTGGAGAGATTGTTATGGCCAGGCCGCCGTTGTCCTGGTGCAACTTCGAAAATGTTCCGGTGCTGCCCATGAAAATGTACTGGAGTGGGCTGTCACCCTTGCACTGGGGAAGGTCCAGCCAATACTGCAACAGATCGTCACCGAAGCAAGGAAGGGTCGGGTTTTTGTGGCAGAGTTTTGCCCCTGCAGTCAAACTCAGAGGAAACTGCCACTGATGCAGGTAGAGCTGCTTGCTTATCCCGTAGCATTTTTCCAGAAAAGTTTTAACTCTGATTTGAGTGCGAATTGGATCAAGGCCGGCGTAAGACGACTTGATCACAGGGGCAAGTTCAGTGCCTATGTCATCCAGGAGGTTGCTGACATTGAGACTCGTACCAGAGGGAGAAGTCTCAACCCAGTTTGACGCAAAGCCAGCCCAACCAGAGAAACCCTGGATGACGACGGGAATACCGTTTCGGCGGTACTCAGTTATTTGGTCAACAATAGAGTTGTTCCGGCCCCATCCACCGGACACATCGATTTGAATGACGGGATTAAACTTCAAAAAGCGAGAGGAAGAGGACCAATCAAATTGGTTGTCGGCGGAGGAAGGGACAGTGGCAGGTGAGGGGGAGGAGGAAGAGAGCGAAGAGGGAGGAGAAATCAGAAAAGGAGAATCCAGAGGTTTGCTGTCACCAATTAAACCCAGCCCCTCTTCCGACTTCATCGCTTCCTTTTGACAAGAATTCTGCTCTCTTTGCCACCTCAAAGCCTCTCTCATAGCTGTGTCGCTCAAATTATCCGCAGGTTCCCAAGTATTATCTTCATGATCGTACCCAACCCACTTCACAAGATATTCCGTTCGCTTTTTCCCATTGATACGACGACACCGCTTGCCATGGATTGATTCTACCGCCCAAAAAACGTCCGCCACCCCTACGTTGTCGGATTTGCCGGAGCACTCAATGGCAATAGGGGTCCCCTTCTCTTCACAAATCCCAAGCTTCAACAGAACATCCTGTGGTAGAGTTGTTGAGCTTATTTCCGACACATTCTTCTTTTGAGCAGCAGCAGCTAGCTTTGGTGATTTCTCACCCTCAAGACCGAAGCCGCTGCTAGTAGAATTCTTCCGATGAACACGGGGACCCCCCTGGAAGGATGGCGCGCCACGCTTCCCCATCTTGTTCTTGCGGATTTTCTCTTAATTTTACACCATTAATGGTGGCCGCCGCCCGTATTAGTTTTCTTGAGATTTGTAGCACAGAATTGAAAGAATAAACTTTGGGTTTTGGTTTGTTGTTTGGGGAGGCACCACCCAGAAAATTGAAAAAGAAAAAAAGGCTCTTCACGTTCAATTGAAGAAAACTGAATTTACTCATTGGGTACCCCATTTTTCCAGCAACGACAAAACACATTTTTGCCAATGAATTTTCTACTCTCCTTGTTACTCCTCGCAGCTGCGATGGCTGCTCCCTCCCTCCAGCCTCAGAAGCAGTCGCTGTTGGTCAGGGCTTCTTCTCTGTTTTCGGGCGGAATAGCTGGAACGGTTGCTTCGACAATAACCTGCCCTCTGGAGGTTGTGAAGACGCAACTCCAATCTTCGAATGTGGACAGTTCTTCGGGGGTGCGTTCTGTTGTGAAGTCAATTTACAAGGCCGACGGTGTACCTGGGTTCTGGCGTGGATTGCCCCCGACTCTCGTGGGCATAATTCCAAGCAGGTGAGGATGCAATTTGACTTTGATGATGATGATGATGGCACCGTGAATGTTGTAGATACTGTCTGTCACATAGTTGTCTGTCACATAGTTGTCTGTCACATAGTTGTCTGTCACATAGTGCTCTGTTGTCTGTCACGTAGTGCTCTGTTGTCTGTCATATAGTGCTCTGTGACAAAGTCCGCAGCAGTGCAAACACCATCAACGAATGAGTCACGCTAAAACCATTATATTATATGGTATCTAAACCTTCTTTATTATTTCACCGATTTTTAAACCTACGACACACACTCAGGGCAACATATTTTTATGCCTACAGCTGTGCGAAATCATTTCTGAAACCTTGGGTAGGAGAGGGGGACGTGAATGCTATTTTAAGTGGGGCCGCTGCCGGGATCACGGGCAACACAATCACCAACCCAATATGGATGGTGAAAACGAGGATGCAGCTGCTGCCAAAGGAGGGCGGCGGTCAGATTGTGTACACAGGCTACCGCAATGCTGTGAAAACGATTTTCAGAGAAGAGGGGCTTGGCGGTTTTTACCGAGGCATAAGCGCAAGTTACTGGGGATGTACGGAAGGCTGCATACAATTCGTCCTCTACGAGCGGGTAAAAACGAAGCTCCTCCATCGCGAAAACAAAAGGCGTGCCGCTTTGAAGCTTCCCCCCACCGACACTCTTCCCAAGTCGACTTACTTTTTCTCTGCTGCTTTCTCCAAGTGCCTAGCTACCATCACCACTTACCCCCACGAGGTGGCCAGGACCAGGATGCGGGAGCAGGCAACCGCAGGTGTATTCAAATATAACGGGATGATTAGAACCTTGAGGACAATCGGGGCTGAAGAGGGAAGGAAGGGTTTGTACGCTGGCATTGGGACCCACACTGCTAGGGTTGTGCCCAACAGCGCTATCATGTTTTTGGCCTACGAGGTTGTAAACGAGTGGATAAGGAGGAGAGAGCGCTCATAATGTAACACCATGTCAAGGGTAAAAAAATTGCAAAATGACAAAATGACGAGGGAAATGAAAAAAAAATGGATACGACACACACATGGAAGGAGAGAAGATACTTGACGAGAAAAGATTTAAAGACTTTAAAAGATTGAAAGCAGGAAAAGAACCGCGGCACATTTTTTGTCCATAAAGCTACTATTCAATGTTTATTCGCGCATTTTAGGGCTGGCTACTGGAGGTTTGATTCATCCATTGCTGAAGTTTTTTTAACAGGGGAGCGTAGTCGTATTCTCGTATCCCTCGGTGTAAATCAAATCCTTTCCCGTCTCTAGTAGGGTCGGCATTATTGTATAGTCAGTGAGTTTTGTCTCGTAGATCTTGCACTCTCTACCGCCGAATTCTGATCCATGTTCAGGAAATCTGTGGCCAGCGCCTTCCTCATTTTCAGGGAGATATTCGGAGTAATCTATTTCGCGTTCAGCAGAGAAACCGAGCTCTCGCAGCTGCCTGAACAGACTCCGCTTCAAGCTTCCATCATCCCGCTCCACAATTCCTACATAAAATGTCGGAGGGGGCCTGTCTGTTTCGGCAGCACTTTTTCTAGATCTATAAAGCAGCGCATGCACCGTGAGCGCCAGGGGTTGGACAACAGCAGGCCACTGAACCACGTCAGCGGCAAAAACAAAGTCAAAGTCGCCTCCCTTTTTACAATTTCGTATATCATTTCGGTCTCCCCAGAGAAGCTGTCTTCGGCTGCCACGGGGATTAAAAGGGGATAGATTGTCCCCTAAAGGCTCATCATAGTCTGGGCAACCATCAGTAGTAAGGCACGATATTGTCGCGTTGCGCTTCAGGAGGGCACAGGAGGGAAGGCCCATCCCGGATCCGAGCTCCAACGCCCGTAGCCTGTCAGAGTATGCAACTGGGGCATAGTTCACCAGGAACTGAGCAAGAAGGACAGAGACAGGCCATATTACTTCTCCTGTTCTATCAAAATCTGTAGAAGCCGACGACGAAGTTTTTACAGTCACAGACAAGGTGGACTCATCCAGCAAAGAAAATGAATATGTTTTGGGAGCATACGTTGGGGCAAACAAGCATGATAGGCCGTCCATTAATCAAGTGGACGTATTCTTGATGCAAATTTAGTCCGATAAACAACTTCTTATGATAAAAATTTCGTTACTTGTGCTGGTACACCACAAAAAAGTTGTGGGCCTGAAATGAAAACAAACTACCTGTATATCTGCACAAGTAACGAATTTTCGATTATAAGAAATTGTTGATCGGACTAAATTTATATCTAAGAATACGTCCACCTGATTAGAAGATCGGAAAAGCTATGGAACGGACTTAATTAGTATGGCGACGAATCCCCCCACGACTTCAGAATTTCGCCGCCTCCTCTCTATCGCTCTTCCATCCGTTCTCCTCCAGATCTTCCTTCTATTGATCTGGACCGAGTCAGCTATCGCCTGCTCTCGGATGCTTGGCACCGCAGCCCTTGCGGCCTTCAGCCTGGGTAATTTGAGCGGGAATGTGACAGGATTTGCAGTGATTATAGGAATTCTCTCTGCCTCCGACACCCTCAGTCCTCGTGCAGTGGGCGCTCAGAGATATGCAGAGGTTGGCAACCTCGCTGTGCGGGGCACTTTCTACTGCCACCTTGTGCTCTTTCCTCTTGTCTTTCTCTGGTGGAAAATCGAAGGCCCGTTGATTTCGCTTGGGCAACCAGAAGACACTGCTCACAAAGCCGCGGGGTGGTTGAGGTGGTATCTATTCAGCCTTCCGCCGCTAGTATTATTTAACGTCATGCAAAGGGTACTCAACGCCCAGGAAATCGTAATGCCGCTCGTTTACATTTCGGCCTTGACGAGCCTGGTTGTCCACCCTTTGTTGCTTTATTTTCTGGTTGGCCAATTCGGACTGAATGGGAGTGCAATGGCTTTCATTTTGACGAATTGGATTCAGTTTGGAACCGCGATGCTGTTCGTTAAGGTCAGGGGAGCTGTACACCCAAAAACCTTTGAGCGTAGTGTTCATCTCGCCTGGGTCACCGACTGTTCATCACCCAGCCGCCGAGCGATATTTAACAAGCGCGACATGGTAGAGTTTTTGCTGTTGGGTGTTGGGGGCTTGATGTCGATGTCAGAGTGGATATTTTGGGAAATCGTTTGCTTCACCGTTGGGCGATTTGGGGTCACCCCCCTCGCAACGCACACAGTTGCTTATAACCTCATACCGTTGTGTTTCATGGTCCCTTTAGGAATCGCCATTGGTGTGGGTGTTAGAATCGGTCATTTGATGAGCTTGGGGGACGGGAGGAAAGCGAGACGAATGGTCTTGTCAACCCTCTTCACATCAATGACGATCTCTGCGATTTACAGTGGATTGATTTACTATTTACGGGGCCCCATTGTGAGGCTATTTACGGACGACAAAGAAGTGATGGACGGGTGCGAGGAAATCTGGGGAATGGTGAGCATTTTTATTTTTCTTGACGGTCTATTTGCCATACAGCAGGGGGTAATGAAAGCATTGGGTATGCAGTTAGTCATGGCCGGGTGCGTTTTCTTGTGCTGTTGGGTCTCCGGCTTGGGGGTAATTTTTTGGAAAGTCTCGAATGGAGGAGATTTGGGAATGATTTGGTCTACTTTGCCGATAGTTTACATCTTTCTGAATTCGGTGAGTTTATGTGCCTGTCACGGTGTCGGCCAGGCCTCGTAAGCGCATTGTTATTGATTTTTACTCATTCACGCTTCCCAGAGCATGTTCTGCTCGTACACTTTCAGGGACTGGGAAAAAATTGCTGTAAAAGTTCAGCAAGCCAATGAAAGGGCAATAGACGTGGGCAGAGACGACCTCTTAAGGGACTCCGAGGAGGTAAAATTTGAAATGGTAGAGCTCCAAGACCCCTTCGATAAAAGTATAGAAGACCTAGAAGAAGAGTTCAGGTGATAAAATGTAAAGAGCAGTGCAGAGCAAAAAAGCGTTATTTGGAGCTGCCAGCAAGCTTAATTTTTTTTCTTTCGATTTCATACAGCCCACCAGTTTCACTTCCTACAGCATAATCTAGTGTGACCCCCATTGACTTGGTTTCACTGTTTCCTCTGCGATCATACTCGCTGCGGAAATACCATTGTTCGCTGTGGCGCCATTATTCTTACTTTCTCTCATCCTTCTCAAATTCATACTCGTTGTCTCCTCGACTTCATCTTGCTGATATGGCCGGAGCGGCAGTTTGCTTTTTGGTCTTATCCTTTTCGGCGACTCGATCGCGTGTACTCGAGATTCCAACTCATCCAAGCGCCGATTAATTGTCAACGTAGCACTGGAAATGAGATAGCACATTTTCTTCTCCATAGCAGACATGAATTCAACAAGTTGAGCTTGAGAGAGTTGTTGCTGGTGCTGTTGTTGCTGGTGCTGTTGTTGCTGTTGTTGTTGTTGTTGTTGCTGTTGTTGCTGACTGTTTCGTTTGGGCGCTTTGCGGATCTTCGGCGGAGACGGTGGGAATGCTGGTAAGGACTCTGTGTGCTGAGGAAGGGAAGGCTCAGCATGAGCGACAACGAATCCTTCTAGACTGCTCTGGGCCCTAGCGGAAACAACAGCTGGTTTGGACGGTATTTTCCCTTTGCGAATCTTCTTCTTCCCAATTTTTTCTCGCAACAAAATTATTTTCTTGCCTACAATGCAATCGCAAATTTTCGACAGAAGCTCAATCTTTTTCTGGGCAAATTTACCCTCGGACAAGCATTGGTTTACAGTCAGAGTCTGGCGGAAAGTAATGCCCTCCATATCAGAGAGACAACGGAAAGATTTCTGCACAAACTCTGCATCACTCAACATCCTACTCAGCCCCATCTCTGTCAAATCTTTTGTAATTTGGGGATCACTCAGGAAGAGAATTTTGTGGAGTGTTTGGAGGAACGCAGGAACCGAACCAGACTCAAAGGGGTGCTTTGGCAGGTTCCCAATGCCCAACGCCTTATAGGCGCCCTCCAAAACGTGGAGAGAAGGAGTTGTCATTTTGGCGTAGTGGCGGGGGAGAGTAAAATTGGGACTTATTATTATATTTTTTTAATTGAAATTCCGTATAAACCAGACATAGATGTTTCTAAGATGGGAGGCTGTTTACGACGTAAAATACACGTTGATTCAGCCAATTTTGAGGAATTGGAATTGTTGTTTGCAGTTTTGTCAAACACCTTAGGTTAATTCCATTAATTTCCCATAAACTCACCCAATACTAGAGTATAGGCGAATCCACAATTTTTCTGTATCACGGTTGTTTTTGTTGTCACCTAAAAGACACCTTTTGTCTCCTTTTTTTATCCTTGACGAGCTCCCACTAGGGTAGCGGAATTGGCTGGTGTCTAGGTTTGATGCCAGCCACCCGAGAGTCTACGCAAAGAACCATCCCCTTGATCAAGGCCGTCTTTTTCTCTGTCTTTGTGTTGCTAGTATACGCAGCGCTTACTTCAATATCGCGGTTTTCAGCCAATGAGGGAGACAGGGGCAAACATAAAATTAATTTAAGGGTGGTGGAGTCAGGGAAAAGTGCTGTGAAGGACGAGGGCCACGATCACCAGCAGGAAGCGATTGCACTGACGCCGTCAGGGACGACAACACAGCAGGAAAAACCGATTACAACATCACAATCCCAAGAACATGAACGAGAGGCACCCCAACAAGAAGAACAAGAAAAGCAAAAACCACCCCAAGAGCGGTATAAGACAAGGACAGGAAACCTTGAAGTGGAAGTGTTCAACCCTCCGTCGACATTCCACTCAACTGTTCACTGCGGCGGTGCCCCCCCCCCCTCCCTTGCCACCTCCCAAAGCGGTAAAGATGGTGATTGGGACAAGACTTGGACTTATCGATCTTGCCATGTGAGAAACTTGTGCTACGACATAGAAAGCAGGGAATTTGTAGTGTTCAGGCGTACCGATGCTGGCAAGGGAGGCGGAGAATTTCACGCACAGAAGGATCTTGACGAGACTATAGCGAGAGAGAACGGAGTGTCTATTTCTTTTACTGGTGACCGATTTCCCCACATTAACCAAAATTCCAACACATTTGACACATCCGTTTCTTTGGGAGCTATTAATCCAAAATGGACTTGGGGTGGCGTAAAAGGGGCACCTCCTTATTCAGAGAAAGATAGGGTGGGAGGAAAAATTTGGGCGATGGAGTGGTTTCCTCGCGTTGTTGACATTGGAGAAGAGGAAGTGCCAAAAAGCATTTATCACCTTGTCGATGGCGACACATACCCTACCCTTGTACCGTACCACAGCATGGCTGCGCACAATATTGGGCACCTTGTATGGGACGATATATTACCGATATTTACTCTTTCGAGCATGTTTGAGGGGGTTATCGACGCTGAATCCTCTGGCGAGCGAGAAGGGCCGCTGGCGAGGTGAGTTAGGAATGATTATTGGGGTTGTGGCCTGGCTCCTGAATCTTGCGTCTTACAAATGCTTCTCTATTCAGCCGATTAAAGCTCTTCCGAGTTATCTTGGAGAAGGAACCCTGGGCGACGTGCGAATTTGAACGAAATGGCTATGCCGATCAATCCCCCCCAGGCTCCTACACTAATGAGAAGAAGTGTGAAACCATGATGAAGAAGTTTATGCCCTTGCTGGGAAAGGATAAAAAAGCCATACCACCCGTGACAAATTTTGATTTTGAAGTTCTTGGTGTTGCCAGACACAAGGAGCAACCAAGATATATGTGCGCTGATGACGGCCTCATCGGATTGGGACAGCTCACTGACCACTGTCTCAAAACGCATGGTTGGTGGGAAAAAGATTATGACACTGTCTGTAACCTGGGGAGAGGAAAGCTGCTTTTAGAGGTGAGTAGTACCCACGGTTATGCTTTTGACTGAGTTCACGCCAAACATCGATCTAACTCAGACGAAACATGCACGCATAATGTATATGGCACGCATAATGTATGCGTATGGCATTCTCTTATGCGTATGGCATTCTCCCAAATGAAACAAACAAATCAATCTCCCATTTTTATGGCAACTTCGCCCACAGTTCCGAAACTTTTGCATGGAAAACATGGGCCTATCCCACGTGCGACGAAACCAGGATAAACTCAAAATTATCTTCTCTATCCAGAGCTCCGGTGATCCTGTTCGAAACTTCGATTTCAACCTTCAAATCCACTCTCTCAGAGGCTACTTGGAGTCCAAAAGTCTTACTGACGTGGTCGAAATTGTAGTTGAGAGGATGAGCTCCATCAGTGTCGAAGAGCAGATGACTATGGCGGCAGAAAGCTCAGTCTACATCACTGCCGCTGGCGGCGGGGCCATGACCGCTATGTTTCTACCGCCAGGCGGCAGTTTGATCGTTTTTTACAATGACCAGGGAAGTAATTGGAAGCAGGGTAGGCCATATAACCCCGCTTTGTTGGATTGGGACTATTTCAATAGTGCAACCTACTTGCACACAAGCTGGATGCCAATCAGCGAGATGAACGATGAAGGAAAGCTAGATTTGTTGAATAAAATGGTCGGTAGTGAAATCGAGCGATGGCTTGATGATGTGAGGAGCTGATAAAAGTATTTTTTGGGATGTAAAAGCAGGAATTTTTGGGCATTTTGGGCATTTTGGGCATTTTGGGCAAGCCGGATAATACCCGGGTATACATGCAATCAGCTGCATGCAATTCCGAGAGCAATGCATTCTTTTTGGAATACCGGTAATGCTAGAATTTCACAAACATCAATCTTCGCATCATTCCAATTAGTAGAATCATCAGAACTCAAGATTTCGTGGTCGACTTATACATTGTATTAAGGGCCCTCGACGCCCAATTAACTCTCAATTCACGCGAGCCCGGCTCACCACAACAAACGGGATCGGAAAAATCCGAAATGTTATCCCTGCTGCTTCTTTCATTCGTTCCCCTCCGTTCTCAACCCGGCTCCCCTCCGACCTGGGCTTTCCCCCCCACTTTCAAGCTCCCCTCAGAACAACTCGTGCGAGAAATTCCTAATGTGGCTGACACAAAGACAATAAAGCACATTCTGCACGACACCGAATGCAGATTTCTCATCGATACGTTCGAGTCGTTGGGCTTCGAGCGGGTCATGACGGAGAAGAACCGGCATCAGTCTCTGCAATGCATCATCAACGAAGACTTGCATGACAAAATTTTCGGTCGCTTGAAGCCTCACATTCCGCTCTATCTCCCAGAGAACGAATTCCACGACGCTGGGCTGCTTGTCGGCTTGAATCGGAGGGTTAGGGTTTACAAGTATGTGGGCCACGATGACGCCCAAGCTGAGCCCGATCAGTTCCTCCCTCACATTGACGCGGGATGGCCTGAAGGCGGGGAGCGAGATGGAGAGGTTGTGATCGATATGAACTCTGCCGACGGCAAGGACAGCAATGGCAAGGACACAAAGACAGTAGTGGGAGGGCGGTTCTCGTGCTTGCTGTACCTTTCAGAGAATTTCTCTGGAGGGCAAACCACGTTCTATTCTCAAGACAACGGCGAAGAAATTGCTTCTGTGAAGCCTAGTTTGGGGACTGCCCTGATTTTTCCGCAGGCTCTTGGAGAGGCGGAGATGAAACATGCTATTAAGACCTGCTGGCCAACGCACGCGGGTTGCACACTTAGTGGAGGCACCAAAATCGTCATCCGAACGGACGTCCTCTACTCCCACAAGGAGACCACTGAGAAGAACCGCCACGATTACGCGATCCATGATATGTTCAGCCCCTTGAAATCGTCACTTCTAACACCAGAATTTATGGCACTGGCTAATACTCTTTACACACCCGTGATGGGGACCGAGAACCTGGCTCCATTCCTTCATTCGTTGATAAGATTTGTGAAGCCAGTTAGAGACATAGTCGAGGTGGGGGGCGGCTATTCGAGTCTCTGGATCTTGCTTGCATTACGCGAGAACCAAGAAGAAATTGAGAGGATCAGAGAAGGGGCAATGAGAGGAGAGGCGAAAATGTTGGACTACCCCTGGACGGTTGGTCTGGAGGACAGGGATGACAGAAACCCGCCAAGCACAGCGAAACTGAGGGTCATTGACAATTGCCTCCATCAGATGAGCACGGCCTCCAAATTGAGTTCAATCAGCCAAACACTCTGCCTCAGTGACCACCTCGTCTTCAGTGAGGGAGATGCGTGGGACTTCAGCGGAACCTTCCCAATCTCCTCAGTATCGTTGTTCTTCGTCGACTTTGGGGCTGGCAGCCGTCTGGGAGAGTTCATCGCAGATAATTGGGCTGCTCTAGATGACGGGGGTTTCCTGGT
>Ga0115555_1001148_pt1 | contig 18180 bp, 14 predicted proteins | sample COGITO_mtgs_1104_2_FD_87285 | JGI IMG/M metagenome (GOLD analysis project Ga0115555, IMG submission 87285) | Pelagic marine microbial communities from North Sea - COGITO_mtgs_110407 | ecosystem: Environmental > Aquatic > Marine > Epipelagic | place: Germany:Helgoland, sampling site Kabeltonne... | reverse complement strand
TTACCTAAATAAAAAACACCACTAACTAATAGTGCAATGTTTAATACGTTGGCTTCTAAAAAATTTGAATTAAATCCGAATCCCTTTCCAGAAGATAATTCTGCAAGGGCACTAATCAATAGAAAATCACTCATATTATATATACTTTACAAACAACTTAATAATTCATGATGATTTTTCGCATCAATAGAATGTGAGACCTTATGCAGTCAGCTTACCACTTAACAGTTTATTCTTAATTTGTTCACTAAGAGTATTTACCTGTTCTTCAAGAGCTAGTAAAGCTTTCTCTTTTTGTGTGTTTAACTGCTGTGTAGCTTCATTAACTAATGCTTCAGTGTCTTTTTGTGCTTGATTGATTTCCATCGCAACTATTTCTTGAGCTTCTTTTTGAGCGGAAGCTATAATTAATTGTGACTCACGTCTCTCTTGTGCTAAATCTTGCTCATACTGTTTTGTAATCGCTTCAGCTTTAGCTAGAGTTTCAGAAGCCTCAGTTAAATTTTTACGAATATACTCATCTCGTTCGTCCAGTACCTTAGCTACTGGAGTATAGAACACAAGATTTAATACCACCATTAGTAGCAAAATTTGCAGTGCCATTAAAGGCAGAGTAGCATTGAAATCGAATAAACCACCTTCTGGTTCACTAGCACTAGCAGCTTCTTGTGCTAACAGAAATATCAGATTTGTCATTATTACTTATTTTTTATAATGGGTCCTTAAAAAAATGTTACCACTTCAATACCCTAGTCATTTTTCAATGACTAGGGATACTAAAAAATACTTAGCTTGTAAAATATTAGCGAAAAATTACGCTGTGAATGGGTTAGCGAAAAGTAATGCTAGAGATACAACTAGACCATAGATAGTAAGTGATTCCATGAATGCTAGAGAAAGAAGTAGAGTACCACGGATTCTACCTTCAGCTTCAGGTTGACGAGCAATACCTTCAACAGCTTGTGCAGCAGCAGTTCCTTGTCCAATACCAGGACCGATTGCAGCTAAACCAACAGATAGACCAGAAGCAACAACTGAAGCAGCAGATACGATAGGGTTCATAAAATTATTGTGATATTTATCATATTTATAAAGATTAAATTATTTCAGATACTAAGTTCGTTTTTCCACTTTAATTTTAGTGGTGATCTTCTAATGCCTCACCTATATAAGCGGCAGATAGAGTAGAGAAAATTAATGCTTGTACAGAACTAGCAAATAGGCCTAGAATCATTACTGGTAATGGTATTAGGATAGGTACTAGTAAAGCAAATACAGAAACAACTAGCTCGTCTGCAAGCACGTTACCGAAAAGACGGAAGCTTAATGATAATGGTTTTGTAAAGTCTTCAAGGATGTTAATCGGTAGAAGGATAGGAGTAGGTTGAACATACCTAGCAAAGTATCCAATTCCTTTTTTACTTATTCCTGCATAGAAGTACGAGAAAGAAGTAAGTAGAGCTAATGCAACTGTTACGTTAATGTCATTAGTTGGTGCTGCTAATTCTCCTTCTGGTAGAGTAATTAGTTTCCAAGGAATAAGTGCACCTGCCCAGTTTGCTCCAAAGATAAATAAGAATACAGTACTTACATATGGAACCCAAGGTCTATACTCTTCTTCACCAATTTGGTTTTTAGCAATGTCTTGTAGGAATTCATAAGCATATTCCATAAAGTTTTGTAATCCTTCTGGAGTTTGCTTAAGGTCTCTTGTTCCAGCAATGGCGAATGCTAGAAGTGCTCCTATTACTAACCATGAAACAATAAATACTTGACCGTGTAGTTTTAATCCTGCAATTTCCCAATAAAGGTGCTTTCCAACTTCAACTTCTGCAAGTGAGTAGAAGGAGTTAAAAGCGCTAAGGTTATTCTGATACATAGTTGAATATAATTCTTTTGCAATTTTTAAATGTTAATTTAGAAGAAAAGCATAAACTTAATTAACACATATAAATTATACCTTTGAAGCTATTTTAAAAAAACTATCTCGTTTTTTAAAACTTCTGATAAAGAATGATTTTATTATGCACTAATTCTCAATTCTTTGCAGACAAATAATTTATATTAAAGTTAGCAATTTGATATTTTTTCTATCTGTTTAATATCATAAAGCGAACTTTTTTCTTTTTGTAATAGATGATAGTAATAGCTTAATAGGTTTATTACTTACTCATCATTTTTTCAACTTCTGCTCCAAAGTCTTCGTTTTTCTTTTCTAGGCCTTCACCTAATACAAATCTTTCAAATCTACGTATTTGTATGTTTTCACCTAAAGTAGAAATATTTTGTTTAACTAATTCACCAATTGTCATAGAAGAATCTCTAATAAATGCTTGGTCAACAAGTACCATTTCTTTTAATTTTTTCTGTATTCTTCCCTCTACTATTTTTTCTTTGATGTCTACAGGCTTATTACCTAAATCATCTTTTTCCATTTCTATTTTCTTTTCTCTTTCCGCTATTTCTGGCGGTATATCAGCTGCATTGATATATTGTACTTGAGGACAAGCTGCTATTTGCATAGCAATATTTCTAGCTAACTCTTGGAATTCAGATCGTCAAGCTACGAAATCTGTTTCACAGTTTACTTCAACTATGATTCCTAATTTGCCTCCCATATGAATGTATGCTTCTACGATACCTTCAGTTGCGATACGACTAGATTTTTTTGCAGCGGTTGCTAATCCTTTTTTCTTTAATGCTTCTTCAGCTTTTGCAAAATCTCCATCAGCCTCTTGCAATGCTTTTTTACAATCCATCATTCCAGCGGATGTTTTATCACGTAGCTCTTTAACAATTTTTGCAGAAATTTCAGCAGCCATATTTTTTCTTATTCCTTATGTATAATTTTATAATATCTTATTGCTTATGAGGAGAAGATTAGGCTATCTCAGCTTCTTCTCTTCCTTCATTTTGAGTTTTTCCACTTTGCCCTTCACAAATAGAATCAGCAATCTTACCAACAATTAATTTGATAGATCTGATAGCATCATCATTACCTGGAATTGGAATGTTAGTAATGTCTGGATTACAGTTACTATCTAAGATTGAAATAATTGGTATTCCTAATGTCATACATTCTTGAATAGCTGTACTTTCTCTCTTTTGGTCAACGATTAAAACTAGATCAGGCAAGCGTTTCATATCCTTGATTCCGTTAAGATTTTTACGTAACTTATCAAGTTCTTTTTTAAGAATTGCTGTTTCTTTTTTCGGTAACTTATCTAGATATCCACTTTCTTCTTTACTTTCTAGATCTTTTAGTCTTTCGACTCTTGTTCTAATAGTGAACCAGTTTGTTAATATTCCTCCTAACCATCTTTGGTTAATGTAATGTGCTCCACATCTTTCTGCTTCTTGCGCTATAACACCAGCTGCCTGTCTCTTTGTTCCTACAAAAAGGAATTTTTTCCCTTCTTCAGATGCTTTACGCACAAAATTACATGCTTCTGTCAACAATTCAGCTGTTTGAACCAAATCTATGATATGTATACCATTACGTTCTGCATAAATGTATGGAAACATTTTTGGGTTCCATCTTCTTGATTGATGTCCAAAATGTACTCCTGCTTCTAATAACTCAGCTAATGTAACAACTGCCATGATTTTTATCTTTAAAGTAATAAATGTTAGTTGGAATATAGATAATCTTTGAAGACTCAAATGAATAAGTCTGTAATTTGTAAATACTTCACTTGATATAGTATCAAAGTTATAAATTTCGTGAAATCCTATTTTTTATTTTAATTAGCTTATTTACAGTATTTCATCGTTAATTTATTGCACTTTTGCATCATCTTGAAAATATCCAGTGTTTTCATCAACCGTAAAACGCACCACTTGGCTATCTGAATTTTTATTTTCAAAATAGTATCCGTCTGAAGCTTTTTTTTCATTGCGGTTGATTTTAGAGATTTCACTATATGAATTAAAACCTGTGCCTGCGGGAATTAATCTACCTATAATAACGTTCTCTTTTAATCCTCTTAACCAATCAGCTTTCCCTTCAATAGCGGCCTCTGTCAGAACTCGTGTAGTTTCTTGGAAACTTGCTGCAGATATGAAACTATCGGTGTTCAGAGATGATTTAGTTATACCTAATAACACAGGTGAGTAAGTTGCTGGAATGCCTCTTGTTAATAACATAGCTTCATTTATGTTTTCTATTTGTTGCAATTCCACAAGCTCTCCAGGTAATAAGGTTGTATCTCCTCCATCTTCTACTCTTACCTTAGATGTCATCTGCCTAACTATCACTTCAACATGTTTATCCGATATATCAACGTTTTGTGATTGATACACATTTTGTACTTCATTTACCAGATATGTTTGCACTTTTTGTAAGCTTAATTTAGCAGCTTCGTAGATTCCCAGTACATTTATATAAAAGTTAAAGTATAAGCTGAGCATTTCATGTGGATTTGGTGCACCATCCGTAATTGCTTCAGCTAATAGTATATTTTCTCCATTTGAAACTATTACCTTTTGTGTACTATTTATTATATATTCATTAACATTGTTATCCGTTTCTAGTATCTCAACGTGATAGTTTTCTTCTGAATCGTACCAAACTTTAATTTTTCCCGGTCTTTGTGCTAATTTGCATGCTTCTTTAGGACGTCTTGCTTCTAAGATCTCTTCAATTCTTGGTAATCCTTGAACGATATCTCCAGTTTTAGATCTTTCAAAGACTAAGATTGCTAATGTATCGCCCATTTGAACAAGATCTTTATTTTTTGTTTGTAATATAGCTCCGGATGATACTAGATATGGATGGGCAGTACGGATCCTTATTTTGTCTTCATCAAGAGCTACAATTTTGCCAGATTCTTTAGCTACAATGTTGGCAGCAATTTGATCACCGTATCGCACAAGTTCTCCTTCAGATACCTGAGGTGTTTCACCATTTAAATTTATTGTTTCTTGGTCTATTTCCCTAAGAATAAGAATTTTTCTGCCAGACTGTCCGCTTTCTGTTATGTTTTCGATTCTTCCTTTTGATTTTGAAATTAGTGATGTTTGAGCTACTAATGCACCTGAAAGAATTTCTTGACCATCTTCTACACAGAAGTCAGTTTTAATCTGTTGTTTACTATCTTCACTGAAGGCGTCCTGTTTAATCTGCAGATTTTCTATTATTGCAATTTGTAATTTATACTCTCCTTTACTGTCTGTCTCTAAAAATTCGATGTCTGCGGAACCATGTATTTGATCAGAGGAAATATCTACTGTTAAATATGTCTTAACCAAATCAATCCCATCGATTGATTCAATTTTTTCTCCTTCTTTAAATAATAAATGTTGAGTTAAATTAATACCGATAGATTGATTTCCATTTAATGAATGTTCCGTTTCAATTTGAAATTGTTCTTTGTTTATATAATACTCGTCAGCTGGTCTAATTAGTATACCTTCATCGATCTTCTCTAATAAACATGGATATTCCGCAGTTATTCCTTCACAAATTTCTTCCCCAGTCTCTATAATTTCTGAAGAAATCTCAATTTCTTTATTTGTTTTAAGAATTTTTCCGACTTTGATGATAATTTTTTCGACAATCCCATTTTCCTCAATAACTTTTAAATAACCGGCATTTTCTGTTTTAATATCTTTTATTATTTCGCTACCAGATTCAACGTATGTATTGTTCTCTACCATAAGTAGAGATATATCTTTTTTTATTTCATGAGTCTCTTCTGAGATCCAAAGTAGACGATGTTTTCCTTGGAAATTATTTGGATGGTCTTTATATTTAATGAATCCTCCTGTTTTTGTTTGATATTTCGTATCTACCAATTCACCTATAATTTGTCCATTATTGACTTTGTTTCCAGGCGAACAAAGCATTAAAAAAGTGTTGCCGTTAGAAAAGTTTAGGAAAAAACTACTATTTGTTTCATCATTTTCATATTCATTTTTTACTAATGCATCTTTAATAAATACTGAAGATGTAACTATCTGTATTTCATTTAGTTCATTAAACTTTAATTTTTTATCAAATCTAACAATTCCACCGTAGTCACTGGTTATGTGGGTCGTTGCTAAGATTGTATTTTCACTAATCTCATCACCTTCTTTTATTTCAAGTTGTGCTGATTGAGGTAAGTTATGTACTTCTCCTGAAAGAATCCAAACAAGTCCGCCTTTACTTGTTTTTGTTGTAATATTACCTTGTCTATCAACTCTTTCTTCAGATGTTAAGTCTGAGAAAAAAACTTCTCCAGAAGATTCAGTTAGCAAGTCTTTTGTGGCTCTCTCAGTTATTAAGTTTGTCTTTGTACTAATTTCCCCAATAATTTGCCCTTTTCGGAATTGTTCATTGTCATTAATAAACAAAATAGTTCCTTGAGTAAATTCTATTTTTTCTTCCTTTAGTGTGTAGTCATAAAGTGATAATTTATAGCTTGTCTCCAAGACGACTGCTTCTTGCCCATGTCGAGTTCTTATTAATCTTGATTTAATGTTTTTAGGAAGCCTGATTATTCCACTAAACGGTGCTTTTATTTGTTCTGCCAATTCTCCAGTGAAAACACCACCAGTATGGAAAGTACGCATTGTTAATTGTGTACCTGGTTCACCGATAGATTGTGCTGCGATAATTCCTACAGCTTCACCTAAATCTACCAGCGAACCGTGTGCTAAATTCCAACCATAGCAGAATTGACAGACAGATCTAGCAGAATCACATGTTAAAGGCGATCTTACGCTGACTGACTTAATCCCCGCATCTACAATAATTTTGCTAGTTTCGTGATCTAAGTCTTGGTTAATATGTGCTATAACTCCACCGTCATGCGGATAATATAATGTTTCAAAAAGAACTCTTCCTACTAATCTGTTACCAATGGGAATTAATACTTGGTTATTGGCAACCATATCTTTGATAGTGATGTTTCGCTGTGTACCACAGTCTATTTCTCTAATGATAATGTCTTGAGCCACATCAACCAGTCTACGTGTCAGATAGCCTGAATCGGCTGTTCTAAGCGCTGTGTCTACTAAACCTTTTCTGGCTCCATATGATGAAATTATGTAATCCGTTACAGTTAATCCTTCCCTAAAGTTACTTTTAATTGGTAAATCAATAATCTGACCTTGTGGGTCAGCCATTAATCCCCGCATTCCAACTAATTGTCTTACTTGTGAAATATTTCCTCTGGCACCGGAAAATGCCATGATATAGATAGGATTAAGTGGGTCGGTTTCCTTAAAATATTTAATAACTTCAGTCTTAAGTTCTTCACTTGCGTTATTCCAGGTGTCTATGACTCTTTGGAATCTTTCTATAGCCGTGATTTCACCTCGTTCATACTGTTCTTCTGTTAGTTGTATAGCTTCATTTGTTCTATTAATAAGACTTCTTTTAGTAGGTGGCACCCTCAAATCTTCAACACTTAATGATATCCCGGCACGTGTTGCATAATGAAACCCTAATTCTTTCAATCTATCAGCCATGTACGAGGCTCTACCTGTACCGTAGTTGCTGAAAGCCCAAGCCATAAGACGCTTTAATTCCTTTTTATCGATTACTTTATTAGTGAATCTTGGTTTAGGCGGCACAAATAAATATTTTTCTTTCATGGTATTTTTGTTCTTATGAAAAATTCTTCATTATTTTGCTATTACTAGTGAATCCAATAAGACTTTATTCAATAAAATTCTCCCTGGAGTAGTCAATAAGTATTGGACAATTGTTTCTCCATCTTTATTTTTCTTTATTATTCGATCATCAAAAATGTGTAGTTTTTCTCCATTTTCTGTTTCTTCAACTTTAATGGCTTCACTTTCATTATCGATAATTCCATCAAATCTAACCCAGACATAAGAATGCAATGGAATTTTATTTGAATCATAGGCTAAGAGTGCATCTTCTAAACTAGAGAAATAGTAAGCCTGTTTATTTTGTTGAGTAGGGTTTTCCGCTGTCAAGTAGTAACATCCAAGAACCATGTCTTGACTTGGCATGATGATAGGTTCTCCAGTTGCTGGTGATAAGAAATTATATGGAGCAAGCATTAGAAGTCGTGCTTCAGCTTGTGCTTCTAAAGAAAGCGGAATATGTACAGCCATTTGATCTCCATCAAAATCGGCGTTAAATGCTGGACATACGAGTGGATGTAATTTTATAGCTCTTCCTTCTACTAATATTGGTTCAAACGCTTGTATACCTAATCTATGTAAGGTAGGTGCTCTATTTAATAAAACTGGGTGTCCTTGTATAACATCTTCTAAAACATTCCAAACAGTTACTTCATTTTTTTGGATTAATTTTTTTGCGGCTTTTATATTGTTTACTAATCCTTGATGAATTAATCTGTGTATAACAAATGGTTGAAAAAGTTCCAATGCCATTTCTCTGGGTAGCCCACATTGGTTTAATTGTAATTGCGGTCCTACAACGATTACAGATCGTCCTGAATAATCAACACGTTTTCCTAATAAATTTTGTCGGAACCGACCCTGTTTTCCTTCAATAATATCTGAAAGTGATTTTAATGGTCTATTATTGGCCCCAACAACAACCTTTCCCCTTTTCCCATTATCAATTAAAGCATCCACTGATTCCTGCAGCATCCGTTTTTCATTACGAATAATTATCTCGGGAGCAAGAATTTCTTGTAATCTTATTAAACGGTTGTTGCGGTTAAGAACCCTTCTATATAAATCATTTAGGTCTGATGTTGCAAATCTACCGCCATCTAGTTGTACCATAGGCCTTAGATCAGGAGGAATTACAGGTAATATCGTTAATATCATCCACGAAGGATCAGATCGTGTTGCAATAAAATTGTCTATGATTCGTAATCTTTTTATGGCTTTGTCTTTTTTTGCCCCTTTTGAGAGTAAAACTTCTTCTCTTAAGCTTTCAGCCTCTACTTCTAAATCAATATCTTTGAGTAACTTTTGGATAGCTTCTGCTCCTATTCCAACTTCAACACCATAGATATCTGATTCTTCTTGATATAATTGGTCTTCTATGTCAATCCATTCATCTTCGCTCAGTAATTGCTTATATTTTAGACTTGAACAGTTGCCTGGTCTTGTAACTACGTATGAATTAAAGTACACAATTTGTTCAACATCTTTTAAAGGTATGTCTAGGAGTATAGCAATATAGCTAGGTAAACTTTTTAGATACCAGACATGTGTTACAGGAGCTGCTAACTGGACATATCCCATTCTATGTCTACGGACTTTAGACTCAACAACTTCTACGCCACATCTTTCACATACTATTCCCTTATATCTAACTCTTTTGTATTTTCCGCAGTGACATTCCCAATCTTTCACGGGACCAAATATACGTTCACAAAAAAGTCCGTCCATTTCTGGTTTCAGAGTTCTATAGTTAATAGTTTCTGGTTTAGTGACTTCTCCAACTATTTGGCCATTAGGGAGTGCTCTTTCTCCCCATTTTTTTATTCTTTGTGGAGAAGCTAAGTTGATTTTTACGTAATCAAAATATTGTTCTATTTTTGGCATTGTACTTTTGGAGCATGTATTATATTTATTTTTAGCTTAAGTCAAAGATGTTTCTATATCTTCACGTGTGATTGATTCGTAGGTTGGACGTGAATGAAATTTTTTATTATTTACGCTAGACATTAAGTCAACCTCTATTCCTCTTGTCTGCCCATCAGGTAATGTTTCTATTTTGTAAGCGCCAATATCTAATCCTAGTGATTGCAACTCGCGCATTAATACCTTAAATGATTCTGGAGTACCTGGTCTTGGGATTGGTTTTCCTTTGACAATTGCATTAAGTGTTTCATTTCTTCCTTGCATATCATCTGATTTCACAGTTAATAGTTCTTGTAGTGTGTAAGATGCACCAAAAGCTTCCAGAGCCCAAACTTCCATTTCTCCTAATCTTTGTCCACCGTGTTGTGCTTTACCACCTAGTGGTTGTTGAGTAACTAAAGAGTATGGTCCTGTAGATCTTGCATGTATTTTATCGTCAACAAGGTGTACAAGTTTTAACATATAGGATATTCCGACCATTACTGGATTATCAAATGGGTCACCGGTTCTTCCATCATACAATCGTATTTTGCCTGGATGTTTAAGATCGAATATCCAATCTTTACCAGTTATATTACGAGCATTCATTAATTTATCATTGACTAATACACGTGATGCTTCCGCTCCATGCATTTCATCAAATGGTACTATTTTAAATCTTTTATTTAAGTGTTCTGCGGCTAATCCTAGAAGAGACTCAAAAATTTGACCTACGTTCATCCTTGAAGGTACTCCTAATGGATTAAGCACTAAATCAACAGGTGTACCATCCGGTAAGTAAGGCATATCTTGCCTCGGTAAAATTCTTGAAATAATTCCCTTATTACCATGTCGTCCGGCCATTTTATCACCAACTTGAATTTTACGAGTTTGTGCTACGTAGACTCTGATAACAATATTTGCTCCAGCTGGTAATTCATCTCCTTTTTCTCTTGTAAAAATTCTTACATCAAGTATTCTTCCTCTTCCTCCATTCGGCACTCGTAATGATGTATCCCTTACATCTTTAGCTTTTTCTCCGAAAATAGCTCTAAGCAATTTTCCTTCAGGGGGTTGATCAGATTCGCCTTTAGGTGTAACTTTTCCAACTAAGATGTCTCCAGATTCTACCCAAGAACCAATTACAATAATTCCATTTTCATCCAATTTACGAAGTGAATATTCGCCAACATTAGGTAACTCTCTTGTAATTTCTTCGGAACCTAACTTGGTTTGTCTTGCTTCTATTTCATATTTTTCTATATGTACCGATGTATATACGTCGTTATATACTAGTCTTTCACTAATAAGAAAAGCATCTTCGTAATTATAACCTTCCCATGGAACATAAGCGACAAGTATATTTTGACCGAGCGCTAATTCTCCTCCTTCTGTGGCAGCTCCATCGGCTATAACTTGTCCTGTAACGACTTCTTCTCCAAGCCATACGGATGGTCTTTGATTAATACATGTATCTTGATTAGATCTTTGATATTTTTGTAAGTTGTATGAAATTTCTTTTCCCTCTTTATTGGTAACACAAATTCTATCAGCTGATATATAAGTTACTATTCCATCTTCTAAACTAACCATTACCATTCCTGAATCTCTTGCAGCTTGTGCTTCTAATCCAGTTCCTATTAAAGGACTTTCTGGGTACAATAATGGAACAGCTTGCCTCTGCATATTGGACCCCATTAAAGCTCTATTAGCATCATCATGTTCTAAAAATGGTATAAGTGATGTTGCTATAGATATTACTTGTATTGGTGATACTGCAATATAATCAACTAGTTCTTTTCTTGTTGTTGTAAATTCTTGCCGATACCTTACGGGTACTATTTCATTTTTTATTTCTAATTTTTCATTTATGGGTGTATCACCTGGGGCTATCCGAAACTCATCTTCCTGGTCTGCCGCTAGGTATATTGGTGCAGCCTGGTTTAATGTTTGTCCATTATCGACTCTATAGTATGGAGTTTCTATAAAACCATAGGAATTAATTCTTGCATGTGTTGCTAAAACTCCAATTAATCCAGCGTTAGGTCCTTCAGGAGTTTCAATAGGGCAAATTCTACCATAATGACTTAAGTGAATATCTCGAACTGCAAATCCGGCACGATCACGATTTAATCCACCAGGCCCTAGGGCACTAATTCTTCTTTTGTGAGTTAATTCAGCTAGTGGGTTAGTTTGATCCATGAATTGTGATAACTGACTAGAACCAAAAAATTCTCTAATAGCAGCAACAATTGGTTTTGGATTAACTAATGTATTAGGCGTAAGAGAATTTGCATCACAAATTGTCATTCGTTCTCGAACGATTCTTTCTAATCTATTTAGTCCCACTCGAACCTGATTCTGTAGTAATTCACCAACAGATCTTACCCTTCTATTACCTAAATGATCAATATCATCTATTTCTCCTAAATCAAATTTGAGATTTATTAAATAATCAATCGCAGCCAACGTATCTTGAGGAGTTAAAACGCGAATATTTTCTGGGATTGATAAACTTAATTTTTTATTTAGTTTGTATCTACCAACTTTGCCTAAATCGTAGCGTTTTGGATCAAAAAAACGTGAATATAAAATTTGTTGACCACCGTTGACTGTCGCTGGTTCTCCAGGTCGTAATTTGGCATACATCTGTATCAGAGATTCTTCAATTGTGTAATTTCCCTCAACTCTGAAAGTTTTCTTTAGGTATTCAGGATGACGTAACCCATTATAAATATCACTGTCACTAAGGCCCATAGCCTTTAAAAATACATGAGCAGCAATCTTTCTAGTTTTGTCTATTCTTACCCAAACTAAATCATTCTTATCTGTTTCAAATTTAACCCATGCTCCTCTATTCGATATTAAACTACTACTATAGGTACGTCTTCCTTGTTTATCTGTTTCCGATTTGTAGTAAATACCTGGACTTCTAACAATTTGATTAACAATAACTCTTTCTGCGCCATTGATAACAAAAGTTCCTCGATCTGTCATTAATGGTAAGTCACCTATAAAAACTTCTTGTTCTTTAATGGTCCCAGTTTCTTTGTTTATCAATCTTGCTGGCACATATACTTGTACCGAGTATGTTGCGTCTCTTCTTTTACATTCGTTAATGCTATATTTTGGATATTTTAATTTGTATTCATCTCCAAGTAGATGCAGTTCTAAATTATCTGTATAATCTGTGATTGGAGAAAAATTTTTAATTTCTTCAGCTAAGCCTTCTTCTAGAAACCAGCAAAAACTTGCACGTTGAATTTCAACTAAATCGGGTAAGCTAAAACGAGATATTGGATTGTTGATAGACATTCGATTACTGTCTCCTTTACATGTTCTTAAAGTTAATCAGCCTAATCAGACCATAATTTGAATGTTTTATAATGTCATATGACTAAAAAATGTTATCAAAATACCTAAGTACCTAAGTACGTATGTAATATTGTTTTGAAGATTTTGGACTAGAATAAAAATGTTGAATATAAGTTACATTAACAGTAACTTATATTTTAGAAGTAATTTTTTACTTATTTTGTTCTCTTTTCTTTAGTGCTTTCGCAAGCGCAGCCTTTTTCGAAGCTGCTGCATTCTTGTGCATCATTTTCTTTTGAACAGCTTTATCTAATTTACTATAAGATAAAGATAACAATGAATTTACAGAATCCATATTATTTTCGTCTGTATTATTAATTGCTATTAAGCATTTTTTATATATAGTACGTATAGATGATTTATATGCTTTATTACGGAGCCTATTTCTCTCATTTATTTCAATTCTTTTTTCAGCTGATAATGAATTTGCCATAATTCGTATTGTTTGATTTTGAATTAGTTAGATTATTTCTTTTCTCTAAAAGCTTTACTATTCACGATAAGAGATTATAACATATAACAAAATACCAAAGAAAAAATTAGGTTTCTTTTTTTCGAGTAATTTTAGAAATCAAATCTTTATTTATTTAGTTAAAATAAATAAACAAATAAAAAAAATATCAACATATGGCTAAGAATAAAGGTGTGCGTATTGGAATTACGCTAGAATGTCAAACCAGTGAAGGTGTATATAGATACCGTACGACAAAAAATAGACGAAATACCCCAGATCGATTAGAGTTAAAAAAGTATTGTCCTTTGTCAAAGAAACACGAAATTTTTAAAGAAATAAAATAAATTTTAAATAATAACTATGGCTATTTATCGTCGCAAAGTCTCTCCTTTACCAACTAATGAAGTAATTGATTACAAAGACGTGGAATTATTAAGCAAATTTCTAACAGAGCAAGGAAAAATTTTGCCTCGTAGAATGACAGGTTTAACAACAAAACAACAAACTCGGCTAACAAAAGCTGTAAAAAGAGCAAGAATGTTGTCTTTATTACCATTCATTAACCGAGATGGAGTTTTCTAATAAATCTAGACTTATTACAGAAAAATCTGAATAAGTCTATCTCTTATCTATTTTTCTTTTTTTCTACGAGTTCAAATGCTGAAATAATATCATCTTCTTTCCATTCATCAAATTCTTCGACATAAATTCCACATTCTGAATCTTGTTCGATTTCTGCGACATCTTGTTTAAATTGTTTCAATGAAGACAAGATACCTTCATACACTACTTCTCCGTCTCGACTTACTTTGATATGACATCCTTTGATTATCTTACCTTCATTAACAAAACTTCCAGCAACGTAGTTTTTTCCAAGCGGGAAAACAGCTTTAACGTTAGCCTTACCTATATCTTTTTCTTCGTATTGTGGCCCGATAATATCATCAACCATTGTTTGAATGTCATCAAAAAGATCATAAATAACGTTATATTCTTTGATACTAACTCCTAGGTGGCGAGCAACTTTCTTCGCTCCGGGTGCCAAGCTAGTATTAAATGCTAAAATTACAGATTTACTAGCATCTGCAAAGTCTACATCTGTTTCTGTTATTTCTCCTGGAGATGCATACAATACTCTAATTTTTACTTTTTCTTGTTCAATTTGGTTAATGCTACTTATAATAGCTTCGACTGATCCTTGAATATCTGTTTTTATAACTAAGTTCACAACTGCTTGGATATTAGATCCTAGTAGAGAGTGTTTATCAGATGTAGAGTGATTTGTTATATTGTTGCTAGCTTTATCTTTTCTCTCCTGAAGAGCACTCTTTGCTTGTTTCTCGTTTTTGAAAGCTTCAAATTGATCTCCAATACTTGGTACATCCGAAAGACCCCAAACTAAAATAGGTGATGAAGGAAGAGCTTGCATTATATTGCTATTGTCTGAATTAATCATTCCTCTTATTTTAGCCATATGCTGACTTGTTACAATAATATCTCCTACTTCTAAAGTTCCATTCTGAACTAAAAGAGTTGCAATAGCACCTTTACTTTTGTCTAAATTCGCTTCTAGAACAGTACCTTGAGCGTTACCTTTCTTTGATGCTTGTAGACTAAGCATATCACTTACTAGTACCATCATTTCTAATAATTCATTCATATTAGTTCCTTGTTTAGCACTAATAGGAATCATAGGAGTATCTCCACCCCAATCATCAGGAATAACATTGTATGTAGTTAATTCCTGTTTAATGTTCTCAATATTTGCATCATCTTTATCAATTTTATTAATTGCGACTATCAATGGAACATTTGCTTCTTTGATACATCTTATTGTCTCTATTGTTTGTGGCTTCACTCCGTCATCAGCCGCAACAACTAGTACAGCTATATCAGTCACTTGGACTCCTCTTGATCTCATTGAAGAAAATGCTTCGTGACCTGGGGTATCTAAGAACACTAATTTTCTTTTCTCGTCACGATAATCTATATCAACTTCGTAGGCACCAATTTTTTGGGTTATCCCGCCAGCTTCTTTTTGTGCTGTTTGAGTTTGCCTAATTTTATCTAACAGCGTTGTTTTTCCGTGATCCACGTGTCCCATTACAGCGATTATAGGAGGACGTTCTTCAAGATTATCTTGATTCTCTGTTAATACGAAATCATTGCGATTGTTTATAGTTTCTTCTTCAACAATCGTTATTGTGACCCCTAATTGGTCTCCAACTTTCACTGCAGTTTCTAAATCTAATACTTGATTTATGTTTACTATTATTCCATCTAAGAATAGTGTTCTAATAATGTCTGTTTCAGATACATATAACTTCTCAGCGAGTTCTTGTACGGATATTGCATTAGATAATGTAATTTCTGTTGGCTTTTCTCCTAATAATTCTTTTCCAGAATCCTTTTTACCTTTTTTATTATTACCTTGTTTTTTCCTCTTGTTTACGTCATCGTAATTACCGTTAATTTTTTTCTTTAATTTTGACTTACTTTTCGCATTTTCGTTTACATCATTGCCATCTTTTGCCGTCTTATTTTTTTTCTTGTCTAGTTTTTGCTTAACGTCTTTATCACTATTCAGTGTGAACTCTAAAGGTTTAATCTCTTTAAAATCACTACCATTATTTAAACTATAACTATTAGTCTCTCCTTCTATTACCAAAGGATTAATTAGGAGTATGATTTTTTCATCACTGGTACTTTTGTTCTGCATTCTACAGCTAATATGCTTTTTACTAAAGCATCTTAATGTTCTTGCTATTCCGTATTTTTTTTCTATCATTCTTTTTCCTACTTTTTGTTATTATTTTAGTCTAAGAAAATTTATCCCAAGAGATGAGCAGAAAATGTAATATTTTAGTTCAGAGTAATTATCACTTAATTATTTATAATAGTTATATAAATGATATTCAATCTGTTTTCCTTCGCTCATCCTTTAATTCCAAGTGTATAAGAAAATATATATTAGCTTTCTTATATGTCTAAGATTTCATCATTGATTTTCATCCCAATACAAAGAATGAAACAAAGAACAACTTTGTATCATTAATTGATAATTTAAAAGCAATAAATTTCACTGTTTGTAGAAGAAAAATAACACTATTTAGAATGTTCTAATTTTTACTTATACCTACAGGAATTTAGAATGTTTAATATTATACTAATTATATTGTCTGATAGTAAACTAATCGTATCTGTTAGCTTTTTTTTCAAATACGTGAATTATCAAGATTTTTCTTTAGTACGGTATTTATTAATGTCTCTATAGTATCTGTTATTTTTATGTAACTGAACGGTTTGTTAATTAAAGACTATTTCCAAATTTTATCTCTGTTGTCAATATAAACTAGATTCATTCCTTGTTTATAATGTAAGTTTTTATTAGAAACTTCATTTTTGATAGTTATTATATTTGACTAACTAGCAAATAATAAAATATGGAATTGATTATTATTGTATTTTCTTAGATATTGGTTCAAAAATTATTTCTGTCATTATTTTATACTTATTTAATTTGACGTATATTACGTTCTCAAAAGTTCAAAAAAGCCACTATTAATTAAAATTTATGCCTAGATTTCAAAAAAATGACAATTTTATAGATAAAACTTTTACTGTCATAGCAGATATTGTTCTAAAAGTATTGCCAGCAAGTAAGCAAGAAAAAGAAGCTTTTGCTTATTACAGAGATGGCATGTCTGCTCAGTCTGAAGGTGAGTATGCAGAAGCGTTAGAAAATTATTATGAAGCTTTAAGGTTAGAAGAAGATCCATATGATAGAAGTTATATTCTTTACAACATAGGTCTTATTTATGCTAGTAATGGTGAGTACATCAAAGCATTAGAATATTACCATCAAGCATTAGATTTAAATTCTAGACTTCCACCTGCTTTAAATAACATAGCGGTAATCTATCATTACCAAGGTGTAAAAGCTTCGGAAAAAAGAGATTTAGAAACTGCAAGAACAATGTTTGATAAAGCCGCTGAATATTGGAAACAAGCTATTCGTTTAGCCCCAAATAATTATATAGAAGCTCAAAACTGGTTAAAAACTACTGGTAGAATGGCTTCTGATAATATGTATTAAGTATTTTAATGTTATTAAGTGATTCAATAAAAAAAGCTTAGTGTCAGTAACTGATTGAAAGCCTAATAAAAAAGGTGAAAAACATTTTTAAATTTAATTTTCTGGATAAGAATTTTTCTCTATTACACTTGTATACTGTTTATTACAAATAGTTTTAATTATCTTTAACTATAGAAAGAACTTTTTTTCTTAATACTAAGATGAAGTTTTTTTATTTATTACGAAACTTATTAAATACATCCTTGACTTCGGAATATCGAACTTATTTATGGTAACTGTAACAAGCACTGGTCTTATTACTCAAATTATTGGTCCTGTAGTTGACGTTGAATTCGCTGACGGAAAACTTCCTAAAATTTATAACGCTATTAGAATTGGTGAAGGTGACTCTGCAATAATTTGTGAGGTTCAACAATTACTTGGTAACAACAAGGTAAGAGCCGTATCTATGACATCTACAGATGGTCTAAAGAGAGGAATGGGTGTTACTGATTTAGGAGATGCAATTAGTGTTCCTGTTGGTAAAGCTACTTTAGGTCGTATTTTCAATGTTCTAGGTGAGCCTGTTGACGAAATGGGACCTGTTTCTATGGAAGTAACATCACCTATTCACAGAAAATCACCTGCATTTACAGAATTAGAAACAAAGCCATCAATTTTTGAAACAGGAATTAAGGTTGTTGACCTTTTAGCTCCTTACAGAAGAGGTGGTAAGATTGGTCTATTTGGTGGAGCTGGTGTAGGTAAGACTGTG
>Ga0115555_1001146_pt1 | contig 18192 bp, 14 predicted proteins | sample COGITO_mtgs_1104_2_FD_87285 | JGI IMG/M metagenome (GOLD analysis project Ga0115555, IMG submission 87285) | Pelagic marine microbial communities from North Sea - COGITO_mtgs_110407 | ecosystem: Environmental > Aquatic > Marine > Epipelagic | place: Germany:Helgoland, sampling site Kabeltonne... | reverse complement strand
TACTGCAAAGATACTAATTTTTACGGATAGCTTTTCATAACTTCCGACTCAATAGCAAACAATTCAGTAGCTGTTGTGCTTGTGTTTGTAACAGTAAATATACAATAGTGTCCAAGTAAACCGTGAGACTCTGCCTCTGCATTTTTGATAAATAATATGTAAGCATCATTAATTGTTATAGGTGAAGAGCCTGTAACTGATGTTGATATAGTTATTCTATTTATATTGTTAGGTAAATCTACTTGTATATTTGTCACTACACCCGCTAAACTTATTGTGGTATAAGAAGGCACAGAGAAGTATAGATAATCTCCTATGCTAATTATACTACCTATTGAAACAAGTGGATTGATAGAAAAGTTTAAAGTACCTGTTGTTCCGTTAACCGAATAACTACTAGACTTTCCTATACCATTAGCTGATCTCATTGCATATTGTCCTTGCAGCGCAGGCACTTCCCCTGTTTGTCTTAGGTAAGCAAAATACGCTCCTTCTTTTTTTACAAACCAATCGTTATCAATGAATCCATTTTGCTGTATATCCGTTTCCGCTACGGCTTGCCAAGCTGTGTCAGATTCTAGGTTAATAGTTTTAAATATTTTGTTTTCAAGTGGCGACTCATTAAACACACTTGTTATTTGTGAATTATATTGTGTGCCATAATAATTATTTCTTGTTTCATTTATATTGTGTTGAAATAAATTACCTCCATTGAATGAATAAAAGTAATTATTCATTCCTAACATTATCTCGGGTATATAAGAATAAAACGATGGCCATCCTTTTGAAGATTGACTATATGTTAATGTATACTCTGTGTCAACAGGAGATGGTATTGGAGGAACAATACTAGTAGGAGCAGGCGTTGCTGTTGGAACTGGAGAAGGACTAGGTGTTGGAGAGCTACAAACACTGCTATTGTAATATAAATTATAACCACCACCCATATAACCATGGTATAAACAAGCATAACTAAGTACTCCAAAATCTCCTATAACTGTTATTGTGACATCACCATAAAAATAATCATACGTGTTGCCGTCAGGTGCTGTTCCTGTCCCTGCATTTGTAGTCCCCGTGTAAGTTAGTTCTGCGGTTTTACCTGTATTTAATATAGCTATAGGATGATTAGATGGAACGTTCTTTAAAACATAAGTTCCTAATTGAACCCCATAACTTCCATAATTAGAACCAAAAACATATTTATTAAATCCTTGAATTAGTTGTATTGTAGTTTCATTTTCTCCACCTAAACAATAATCTGGCACTAAAGGCGAAGGAACAACCGCTGGCACTGGCGCTACAGGCGTAGGCGAAGGACCAGGGACTGGTGCTGGAGTTGGTGTACAAGAAGGACTCGAAGGAACTTTAGTACAACAAGCTGCGCAATCAGCGTATGCTGATAAAATATCATTGCTGTTAGTAGGTCCTCCTGCCTCAACCTCATAACACAATCCGTCTCCACCAATATTATAAACAGAAAGCAGGGTGTTTCCTACATTAGAATCTGTTGTCCTAAATGTAGTAATATTGCTTCCGTCACATGCGGTAGCAGACCAATAGTAATATACTGGAGTTGGTCCAGGCGCTACAGGAGTAGGTATAACTGGAACTGGGCTAGGCCCAGGTGTAGGTATTGGAGCGGGAGTAGGTGTAGGTACAGGAGTAGGGTCAACATAACCACAGTTAGTTGAACAAGAAGCTCCTGATGTATTATAAGAACCTGATATAGAGGTTACTACTATATTAGCAGGAACTTCTAAACATACTTGCTGTGTATCCTCTTCAGGAATTGTAACAGATGTTTTAGTTCCGTCACAACAATTAATTGTAAAAGTACACTCGCCTCCTACCGCCCCTATGGGACAGACTATATCATACGTTACACAAGCCATATATTATTAATAATATACAAAAATACGAATTTAATTACTAAGGTTTTAAATTCTTAATCTCTACGGAATCCAGATACTTGCATAGTAAATTTATCTTTTTGACCAGCATTACAAGAAAGGTGTAGTACAGAGCTATCCCATAGTAAACCATCTCCTGCTTTCCAGTCCACAGAGGTAGTCCACTTTTTATTGTTATGAATATCTTGATATTGAATCATGTGACCAATCTTCCAATCTTCTAAGTAAAGGTTTAGTCTTACTTTTGTACGTTTATCATCTGGATAAAGTTTTTTAAATTTAAAAAATGTATCTCTATGCAATGTTACAACGTTTCCTGGTGGCTGCATAATAGTAGACACGGTTTTAATATCCATGTTTAATTTATCTTCCCAGCCATCAAATATAGGGTCTTTAATGTCATACCAAAGTTGTTGTATAACTGTATTGTTTTCATCATAAGAATAACCATTACCATATTCATTGTATAAATCATTTTGTTCTTCCCTTTGATAAGATATACATGAACCTTTATGAAAGTTATAGTCTTGTTTTTCAGCAAGAAAGTATGAATAATCGAAGTCTAATTTTATTTTTTCTAATATCATATTTGATTTTTAATTAAATTAACCCAGCTCTCAGATGTGTTTATAGTTTTACAATTTTTAAAAGCTAAAGTAAAATCCACTTCAAAGTTAGTGATTTTTAAATCATCTATTATAAGTGGTCTAAATTTTTCTTCACTTCCTTTTAAATTATTAGCATAACAATGAAATAGTTTTGGTCTACGAGTAACAAACATTTTGTAACCAAAAAGATGTGCTGCTAAAGAAATTATTTCTTGGTCAGCAAAAGGGTCAACATATAAATCAAAAGTAGATTTTTCTATAAAAGATTTAGGCATAAAAGTATTCGCTCCAGAAGCCACATAAGTTTGAATGTAATCAGTATAAAAAGGTTCTGACTCGGAAAGTATTTTGTGGTTCGGCGTAATATGTTTTGGTTTTACTGCATTATTAGATGGATACATTTTATAATCATCATATAAATCTCCTATTTTATATTGAGGTGGAAACCCTGTTAAAATTACTTTTTCATCAAACTGATTATAATCTTCTATATACATTACATCCCAGTCTTGTATAAAACGAGTATGACTATCTATTTGTAAAACATAATCTTGTCCATCATATAATTTTTTATTAATATAATTTCTTGAATATCCTGTGCCTTTAGATTTTTTAAAATGTATATAATCATATTTTAAATTATGTATTTTATCAAGGCTACTATTGTGCGTCTCGTCCTGTTCATGAATACCAAAGTAAATTCTATCAGGATACTTTGCTCTGTTAATGCAATCAGTAATAGAAGGTAGTAACTCAGGGTCTCTATAACTTGCTATGTTTAAAAAAATAGTTTTCATAAAACTACCAAATCATCTAAGCCTGTATTATCTAACATCCATTTAGCTTCCTCCATTGTATTAAGTATAGGCTTACCCTGTTTATTAAATGAAGTATTTAAAATAATTGGATCAACCCCTTTGTTAGCAAGCTCAGTTAAAACCATATACAAGTATGGATTAGAAGTTTGCGTGATTGTTTGAAGACGAGCGGTATTATCATAATGAATTATAGAGTCTATAGATTCAGAGTTATTTATTACCTCCGCATTATGAGCCATCCACATAGTGTTGTTTTTTGAATTAAACCACCTATACTTATCCTCTTCTCTACACATGGGTGAAAAAGGCCTGTAAGGTTCTCTAAATTTTACACGTGAATTTATTTTATCTTTCATTCCTTTTTTTGGCAAACATAAAATAGAGCGATTACCTAAAGCCCTAGCTCCGTGCTCTGAGTTTCCTTGCACCAATCCAATAATTTTTTCCTCAATAAGTTTATTAGCAAATTCTATAGGGTCTAATTGATTATACTTATCATCATTCCAAGTCATTCCTATATACATACTATTCACAACTTCGTTTGGTTTTAAAATATGAAGCAAACAACCTAAAGCAATACCTCTATCATCAGGGTTTGGAGATACAAATGCTTTGTGTTTTGAATTATTGATTATATTCATTGCGCCACCTCCTGAAAAAATTAAAGGCAAATTGTTTTTATATCCATTTATAATGCTACTAAACACTTGTTCAAAAACAAATTGAGAAGTTGCTGCTATGTTGGCGGGGTCGCCTTCTATATTTAAAGCCTGGTATCTCTCATGAGCTATGTTAACATTATCTATACTTTGTCCTAGATAATAACTAAAAAATTTTGGTACTAAACCATAGTCAACCTTTCCCAAACCAGCAAGCCCCATAATTTTCCCTGCATATACTAAGTTTCCCCACCACCAATTATCTTCTGTTTTTATTGGCTCTAAATAATGAGCAACTGCTGCATAAGGAACACATAAATCTATACCTACATTATTTATAAGAACAGGGTCTTTACCTTTTTCTGCTTCATATATTTTAAAAAACCCCTCTTCACTTCCTCCGTCAAAACTAACAACTAAAGCTCTATCAAAGGTAGATTGGTATAAACCATTTGCGCAATGTGCGGTATGATGAGGAACGTACTGGTAGTTTTTAGCACTAATGTTTTTATGCAAATTATTATCGCAATTATAAGCAACGGTATTATAGGTTACAGCTCCGTATTTATTTTTAAAATAATTTAAAATATCCCGCAGAACTTCTTCTGGATTTGATATAGGAAAATGATATGCAAAGGCTGCATTTTTTATACCAACCCACCTCTCAAGCTCTACAACTTCTTTAATTTCGTCGTTGACGCTTATAGCTACCGCCGAGTTGTGACTTCCAAATAAACCTAAGTTATATTCCATAGATTTTTTGCTTTGTCATACAACTCTCTTGATTCATATTTACCATAAAGCCTTCTATATAAAGTAATTCCGCCATCTGGAGATTCATATATATATACAATATTTTTTTCTTTAATATTCATTTACAAAACAATTTTCCCAGCTATATTTTTCTTTGCCAGTAAAAGTGTAATTTAATAAATTTTTACTACAGTTTTTTTTGTTATTGTAATGCCTTAAAATGTTAATGTAATCAGTAAAAGTAGAGTACCTACTTCCATAAAATAATCTTGCATTCGCACACATTAACGTATCTATTGCTATAGAAGAGACCATATCAGTTTCCATAAAATCATTTAAGTAATAACATTCATATCCATTTAAACACTCAAAGTATTTTCTATCCTGTTCATCTGTAGCGATAAATAAAGGATACGATGTGTCTAAATATCTATCTACCATTGATCTTAAATTACCAAACAATTCTGTTGTACTGTGAGTTCTTGTCTGATGAAAGTCTCCACTTCTTACGTGAATAGCATTATATGGTTTAGCTATTAAATTCATTTCAAACTTATCTCTAATTTTTAATCCATATTTCAAACTGTGTTTAATTCTCATCCTATGTTCATCGGAAATTCCTGTTATCAAATGATACCAATGGCCAAACAAATTTCTAGGAAAATGAATAAATTTATTATTTAAATTAAACTCACTTACATCAATAGGCTTTTTATAAGTGTCTGGATTTACACCCCAGTTGGGATGATTTCCTTCAGGTAAACATTTAATATCCTTGCAAATATTTTCAAAATATTGTATGTCAGATTCATATTTTTGATAAGCTGGTATATCTTTATAGTCTACACAATCAAAATGTTTAACAAATAATTCTTTGTCAAACAATTCCCAGAAATCAAAAAAACTATCTTTAAGCTGATGTTCACTTAAAAACAAACAGTATATTTTTGGCGGTAAAATTATAGTTCGATTTGTGCATATTGCAATTGCAACCACCATTTCATAAGTCATTCTAATATTATTTAGACCACCCCACCACGTATCAAATGAAATATATTTTTTCAACTACTATACAAATTTGTAGTGTACATAAAAATTTCTAAAAAATGTTCCTCCAAAAGGCTCAAGTCTTCCGTGTTCACAAATTGCAGATTCATACAGTATCATATCTCCTGGTTGAGCATACACTTTATACCACTCTCCATCGTGCCCTTGAATATCTAAAGGCCAATCATCTGCTTCAGGTTTATTAGAACATCCACAAGCTAAATCTTTATCCACAATAATTATAGAGCTTATATGATGTGTTTCTACCCTATCAACATGAGGAGTTAATGTCGAACCTTTTTTGTAAGAACGTATTCCATACACAAATGAAGGCTCTATTAATGGTTCTTTCATAGCATTATGCATTTCATTAGCAATCCAATCTCTATGTACAGGTAGGAGCTGCTCGTGTATTAGAGTCCTAATGGAAGGTACGTGGTCAAATGAAAGAAGTTCGCTTTCTCCACCTTGTATGATGTTTTCTTTCCCAGGAAAGTTTTCAGGAGTTACCTTGTCTTTTAGTATTTCATAAGCGTCTTTAATTATATTCCAAGTTTGCTCAGGACACTTAATTACTTCAAAACCATTCTTTGTAAATTTAGGTATTTGATCTTTATGTGTATATGTTTTATTTACAGGTGTTTCAATTTTTTTTGGTTGTAATGAATCTTGATAAAGTTTTTCATCACCTGCTCCATCCCAATCATTTTCTCTCCACCATGCAGTAATAATATATTTTTTACCCTCTTCTATTGCTACACCTTCGTGCATATATTCTTCTAAAACTTTTCCATCTTTCATATTTTCCCACATAACTGCCTTGCCTGTCTCTGGATTAACTACCATATTTTGATTTGGAAAGTTTGTTCCCCCTCCTTTGAAACCATCGTTTAAATAAATCATAAATGTGTGTGTTCTATTCCCTGAAGCTAAACAATGTTTTTGATATGCGTCACCTGCAAAAAAATCATTATGAGGTTTAAAATACTGACCTACTTCGTAAAGCTGGCCTTGCATAGCTTCACCTTTTTTAATGTCTAAATTTAATATACCTGCAATACGCTTATGAATATTATTCACAGTTTCATTGGAGGTGCTTAAATTACAAGTACTTGAAGTTCTATAGTCAGATATAGCTGTTCTATCTGTACCGCCTTCTACTACTGAAGATCGAGTATGATTAGCGTCAATCATTTGAATTAATTCTTGACACTCTTTGGGAGTCAAAAAGTTTTTATACTGCTGCATTTGATTTAATTTAATTCTAATAAAGTTATTAATTATAATTGAATATAAAAAACACTAAGGACAATTCGTTGTGGTACAGTTACTTGTAAATGCAGAACCATTCCAGTATCTATAATTACTTCCGTCGTTATAATAACCTGGTAACGCTGCTCTGTTACAATCACTTTGTCTATCTAAAGCAGTAGCCGTACAGAAATCGGTTGTGTTCATGTAGAATGTAGCATAATTAGCGCATAAGAAGTTTGTATCAGAAATAAATTCTAAACTTACACTATTACATGTTACTGCAGGCGCTGGTGTTGGAACTGGTGCTGGCGATGGAGAAGGAGCTCCTTGACAAGCTGTACAGTTTGCATAAATAGTGTATGTTGTATAGTCGTTGGTATTTTCTATTCCTGCATCGTCTTGATATTCATAACACGTTCCACTCACATCTAACACGTTAGCCACGCTGCCTAGGTTTGTTCCAAATGGAGCTCTTATATTAATTAAAACATCACCGCTACACTCTAAGTATCTAGCATACAAGTATGTTGGCGCACTTGGTGTAGGCGCAGGCGTAGGTATAGGCGCAGGCGTAGGTATAGGCGATGGTGTTGGAGTTGGCGCAGCAGGCGCTGGTGTAGGCGCTGTACAAGCTGCATCAGAACAACCACTTGGATATTGACTCAATACTGTTGCACTAAAGTCAGCGCTTGAACTTGGATTAGTATCATTAACATACCAACAATAAGTTCCATCCATATAGCCAGGTGCGTTTAATTTTAAAGCAAAGTTTAAAGGGTATCCTGTTTGTGTTAATTCAACATAGTATGTAGATCCACCTCCATCACATCTCCTCATCTCATATACCTGTGTTGCTTGAGGTGTCGGCACTGGCGCTGGAGTTGGTGCAGGAGGACAACCTGTTTCACTTGATATTAATTGAATATTTTGACAAGGCGATCCTTGGTCTGTAGGTACTCCTGGTGTTGAATTATAATAATAATATATATTATTACCTGCCCCACCAATATATCTTTGGTTAGCTCCAGGAGCACTTGAGAATGACTCGTAACATCCTGGACTTCCATCACAAGAAATTAGGAAATAAAATAACGGTGCGCTAGGAGTAGGTGTAACTGGCACTGGACTAGGACTAGGACCAGGTGTTGGACTAGGACCAGGTGTTGGAATAGGTACAGGCACAGGACTAGGTGTTGGACTAGGACTAGGACTAGGACCAGGTGTTGGGCTAGGACTAGGACCAGGTGTTGGGCTAGGTACAGGACTAGGACTAGGACCAGGTGTTGGGCTTGGCCCTGGTGTTGGGCTTGGAGTTGGACTAGGAGTCGGAATAGGACTAGGAGTCGGAATAGGACTAGGACTAGGACCAGGTGTTGGTGTTACAATATCTCTGTAATCCCAAATTAAATATAAATTATTTTCTCCTGTTGACGGCATAGTAAAGTCTGCTGAATAAATAGTTGGAGCACCTGTTGTGTCAATAGGTGTAGCTGTCGTTGCTGCAGCCAATAAACTAGTAATGTCAGTTACACTGTTGGCGTAAGTTGTATTACTTCTCAAATATCTAAAGTTGTTTAATGAAGCGTCAAATACAAAGTCATCAAAGTTAATTTTGTTAGAATACATTGTTACAGTAGATCCGTCTGGTGGTATTGCTAAACCTTGACCTCCTGATATTAACGTGTATTGAGAAACAATGAACGTGGTTGTTCCTGTCCCGAATAATACTAAGTCGGATTGAACCGTAGATGTCGTACTTCCGTCTGTCCAGTTAAATTCATTGTGTATATATTTACCTGCATCAGTAGGTTCAGTAACACAAACACTGTATAAATTAATAGTTGTAGCAACAGGACAACTCATTGTAATTTGAATGGTGTCATTTTCTGTTGAGTCCGTGCTAACAATAACTGTTGCTTGCTGAGCAGATGTAGAATTTTTTGGAAAAGTAAACGAACCGTCTTGAAATACTGAACCAGAAGTATAAGTATTTCCGTCGTAAATTACTTGAATAGTATAATTTACCAGAGAACCAGCAGAAGTTTCTGTTATTAATTGGTTGCCCGCTTCATCTGTCATTAATACACTTGTTTCAGAGATTATGTCTTGCTCTCCTTCATTGGGTATAACATAACTTACTGTTACTGTTCCAACTTCTTGTGTTACATCAACACAATATGTAAAGTCTTGTGATGCTTTTACAGTTATGTCTTTGCTTACACCACACGCTAAACATAGAGGAACTTCAGGTTTTAGAATAGTATTAGATGTTAATACATACTCGTTCATATACGGGTCATATCCACCTAATTTTTGCGTAGTAAATGCGCTTGTAAATAAATCTCTAAACCAGCTTCTCATACCACTTTCTGATATAACTACAAGCTGTTCGTTTTGAGCAGAGCTTCCAATTAGTTGGATTACTGCATTTCTTTTAGAGTCTGTAAAATATTTGTTTTCTCCGTATGCTACAAAACTTTCTGGGTTATTACTAATACCATAGTTTTCAATACGAGCTATTTGGTTTCCTAGTATTTCTGGAACTGAAGCTACTAAACCACCGCCTGTAGAATCAGAAATTAAATTTTTAGAAGCTAATACGTATGATATTTTATCTTCTTGTAATGTAAGAATATCTGTTCTTCTTCCAAATAATATTTCAATATCACCATAAGTTTCTTCTAATGGTTTAAAGTTTGCTAATCCTAAATTAAATTCATTAAGTTTATTAACATTTGTTTCGTCATTAAACACACCACTATAAGTTAAATCAGCAAATCTATGCGCTGCTTTGTACTCAACATTAGAGGTGGTGTAAACTCTGTTTCCTAAGTTAAAAGACTTCCCGGTTATAGAGTCTCTTATCTTATAACTTTCTACACCATTACCAAATGCATAACAATTAAAAAAACCTGTATTTACAACACCTGGAGTTCCGGCGTTTATGTTTTGATTTGTTACATTACCGCTGTGGTTTCCAACATTATCTATAGAAAAAGATAAATCATTTTCGTACCACACGTCTGGTAAAGAGCCTTGTGGCTCAGTTTCAAACACAATAACAGAATCTCTTCTATATACAGTAAAAGAAACTCTTACTGTTGAATCCGCTGCCGAACTACCTCCACAACATCTTGTACCGCTTACTAATAAATAGTAATTATTATTACCACTGTCTTGATAAAATCTATAATAATTAGTTGTTAATGGGTCAGTGGCAGTGCTTCCCATTAGACCCGCTGCTTGTAATTGTGTTTTGGTTAAATTACCTCCTGAAGATGGAGCTCCTGACTGTGACCCTTCTACTGTGTTAATAAAAACATTTTGTACAGCATCAGATCCTGTTGACGGATCTGTAATAGAATTATTTTCTATAGAGTTGGCAATGTTTGATTGAGTAAACCACTGATACATGTCTGTATAAGTATCACTAGCTATAAAGCTTTGTTCAAAAAAGTTAGTTCTTCTTTCACATTGAGTACCTCTTCCCTCTCTTGTTTGTTCAATCTTCATTACAATTCTTGACCCTGCAGGTACATTATAATTACCACCAGTTAAAAAGAAAGGATAAGATAATACAGGATATCTATCACCTTGGCCTGCAGTTTCAGGGTTGACTTTTATATCTACAATATCATCATCATCTTCAAGAGCTGAAAAGTCAGTAGCATTCATTTTCATATACGTACCCCCGGGAGGAACACTTGAACTAGTAGGGGTTATAAATCCTTTATCTTGTGTTGCTTTCTCTAAAACAGTAGCATATACACATGACTGCATTGGGCCAGCTGAATCTCTTTTAACAATTAATCTATCTCCCTCTTCTACTTTTTTTGTATTTTCTCCTTCTAATAATAAGTAAGCATTATTAGAGTTAGGGTCTTCAAAAAATATACTACTATATATAGTATTATAAGTATCTCTATCTGGTTTTATACAAAACTTATACCTTGTTGCCCAACTTGGCGCTCTTTGACTAATTGGAATATTTACTTTTATTTCATTTTTAGTTGTAGATGCAGAACACGGAATATTAATAGTATTGTTTTGACTTACTAATGCAGTAGATGATCTATTAAAATCATCCATATAGATAATACCTACTTCGTACCCCCTGTTACTATGCAAACTTTCTGTGTTTGCTCTTTCCTGAATAGTAGCTGTTGCTGAAGTTAAATTAAAATATTGAATTATTAAATTACTTCCGCCATCTTCTAAAAATTGAGCAGCTGGAATCTGTAATCTTATTAAGTTATTCCCTACTGGTGCTGAACCAAAAATAGGTTCACCTTTATTAGGGGGAACAGCAGTAAAATTAGAAATACCTGTTTGATATAAATTGTATTGAGGAGCAGTGCTTCCCAAAAATCCATCTATAGCTGCATTAAATTTATCTGTCAGTGTTACACCTGTGCCAGCCTGAGCATTTGCAACGGTTTGAATTGATGCGTCAGTTAATCCAAACTTAGCTTGAAAATCTGTGCTAGAAAATAAATCATTAACAGGTGTAGCAGATTGAGAAAAATCTTGTTGTAAAATGTAGCTAAAAGAAATATTTGTTGAGCCTTGGCTTTCGTCTGGAGTTGATGAACCAAACCAAGAATTAAACGTAAAAGTAAAATCTATATTAATTTCAGCACCCTTTTTTAGTTTGTCAGTGTTGTTTGCAAAACTTAATTCTAAAGTATTATTTGTAATAGTCGTGGTATTACCAAAAGCTTGATATTGAAAACTTGTAAAAGAAGTTGCTAAAGAAGTTTCGCCTATAGAATTATTTTCAAGTTCTGTGTTATAAGTTAATTCTAAAGGTGAATTAAATATATCAGTTAAATCATATCCTTCTACATAGTTTCCGTAAATAAGTCTATTGCCCATTAAAGTTTGAGCTTTTGCTTTTATAGGAACATTATCATATAATCTTAATATTTCTGATTCAGGTAATACTGTAAAGATTTTACTATTTGTAAAAGTAAAAGTGTAATCTGTGTTATTAGCTAGATTATTATTTAACTTATTAATTCTTTCTATAATCTTAATAGTAGGGTCGTTAGCTTCTTTGAATAATAAATCAACTCCAACTACCAATGAGCTCCCAGAGTTATAAGTAATGATAGCTCCATTATAATCATTTTCCATACCTTCATTTAAAAAACTATCAGCAGAAAATTCATACGCCCCTGGTATAAAAGCAGGTTCGCTAAACTGAGAAACAGCTGAGTATTCTCCATTAGAGTATTTATACCTATATGCAAAACAAATAAAATTATCTTCCATAAAAGCATCTTCTACGCCTGTTTTAATTAATTCAACAGGAGGAGATTGAGAAGGAGGTTTTTTAACTACTAGTAATTCCTCTGAAGTTATTTGATCTATGTTTACAGCAGGGTTGGAGTAGTTAGAATTAACATTAACTACTCTTGGAGGGTTTAAATTGTCGGTAAAAAACAATAAATCTCCGATTTTATTTATACCTGTTATTAAATATTTTGGGTCAAAATTTAAAGTAGTATTAACATTTGTTCCGTTATCAATACTAATTACGTGATATAAAAGAGAACCTGTGTTAACATTAAAAGATACAACTAAATCTAGTTTACCCGTAGCGCCTACAGTAAAAGAAGGGTCATGAACAAACCAATATATAGTTTCATTAGCACCATCATCAAATGCTCCTATACATCGAGCTGAAGAACTTAAGGACGTTCCATCCGTATATTGAAGTGTTGTTATTTGAGTGTTACCCTTAGAATTTTCTGCCGCACCAATTTCTGTTTCTTCAGTTGAACCTAATCTTACGTTCAAAGCGTCTACATACTCACCATTAGGAATAAGCCTTTCGTCAAGGCTTTTATTCATTCGGCCTGCGATAAAATTTCTTTGGATTTTTGCCATTTTATTTTAGCCACTTATTTTCACCCCTTAAATTCATAAGCAATCTACTAGGGTGAATGTTACTCAATCTAATTTTTGCATTTCTTAATAATGCTTGTTTATTTCTTTTAGCTCTATTAATAATATATTCTTGTACCCCAAATTTACTATTTAATATCGCATATTGAATATATGCATATATATAATCTTCAAATAATTTATTGACTTGTATAGTAGAGTTATTGCCATCTTCCATACCGTCAGATATATACTGTAAAACACACTGCTGATTCGCCATAGTTGAATCAAAATTTATAACACCTGCTCTTTTATCAATAGTAAACGTAGGATTAATGTTTGCTGTTTCAGTATTTAAACCATATCTAGCTCCTATTCTTGAATTATATATATCTCCTTCACAATCCACACAATTTACATTAACATCATTTTCATTATTTTGATTTAAATAAATACTGTTTAAAGCTCCGCTTTTTCTAGTTGTGTCTAAGTCTGATTCTTCGGTATTAACATTATTCCCTGTATCATAAGTAAAAGATGCAGAACCTGTTTGAATATAAGAAGTAGCAGATTGTACTTGAATATTTTCAGTTAACTGTAATAGGGTATTGTTTTTAAATAAGTAAAGCTTTACCCAATTTACATAATCTGAAGGCAGTACAAACCTAAGATCATCATAAACTGTTAATTCTAACGCTTTTATTTCTTTAAAAGCATCGTAGTTTAATTCTTGTATTGCTCTTTTTGCGTGAAATAATATTTTATATCTATTTTCATTATTAACCAACGAATGATTTCCTTCATACATTAATTCAAAATTTGTCATTATGTCAGCTAAACTTACATATTGATATGACCCCCAATTAGCATCTGTTGGAGATACTCCATCGTTTGTGTAATATTTTTTTTGATTTAAATAACTCATAATTATGTATTAGTTTGATTTTGTTGTTGCTCTTCTATTTGCCCAAACTGAAATACATCAGCCTCTCTTATTGATATTCCAGCGTATTGTAATATTCTAGCTACTAAATTATTTGAGTCATCAATTGGCAGCTCAAAGTCTTGATAATCATTTTGCGTCTGGTCAAACAATGGCTCACCGTTAAACAAAGTAACATAAGTCCATTTAGGATCTAAAGGATATCGTATGTATACTGCCTGTATATCTAAAGCTCCACTAAAACTTGAAGGATACACAGTAATAGAATCTCCTTGTTGAGTATACGCAGGATATGATGTAGAAGGTGCAGTTAATATTGAATTAGTTAATAATTTAATTTTATTATTACTTACCTTTTCTGCTTCTCCCTGATAGACACCACCATTAAAACAATTAATATTATTTAATAAATAATAATCATTACCTGTTGTTGTTGTTGAAGGTAGATAGTAAACATTTCCTGCATTTTGTGTTAAAGTTGCTGTGATTGAAAACGTATCTATCACTTCTTCGTAACCTAGTTTAATATCAGCATAACCTGTTCCTGAAACCCTTGCATTCTCCTCGTTAATCTGCTGATTATAATTAATAAAATATTCATCAAACAAATCTAACTGAGCTTGTTTAGCAAATAAGTTAAAATCACTCGGAGATATATATCCGTAGTTATTTTTATTGATAATAGCAAGTACAGTATTTCTTACAGAGTTTATCATTTTAAAATCTTTTTACAAAGATACATAAAATAAAAAAGCACCCTGATTTGGGTGCTTTCTTGTCGATAGTAAAGGAAGGATTATATTATTAGTTCCAAGCTAATCCAGTTACAACGTTAGGCGGCGTTAATGTTGGCGCCGCATTTGTGTAAGACGTGCTCATTAAATCTACTAGAGCAGCTACAAAAAAGTTTTGCATTGCAACTCCTGTTGAATCGGCAGCGTGTGTAAGGGTTACCTTATCAGTAGCTGCAGCTCCTGCATAGAAAAAAGACGTTTCAGTAGTAGAGGTCTGTTCAATAGACTCTACCATGTTTGCGTTTAATACGATAGGAGTAGTAACTCCTGATTGCGGAAAATTGAAATATTTATTCATGATTATGAGATTACAACGTTAGTGATTACAGTTGGAGCTCCATCAGTAATGTCAAGAATAGATTCTGACCATTTTCCTTGAGCAACTTGAATTAATTTATTTTGAATATAGTTTATCATATTATATCCACTAGCTGTATCAGCACCATGAGTTATTGTTATGGTGTCGAACGCTCCTGTAGTAAGATAATTAACTATAGTTGTAGTAAAGCCGCCGCCACCAGTGGAGACCATTACCATTTTATCAGCAGGCATAATTAAATTGCCATTTGCTGCAGTTTGTACTTTTAAAAATTTTGCCATTGTTAAAAAATTTAATGGGTTAAACAAGTTGTAAAGTTACGAATTTTTTGCTAACGCTTTTAAATGCTTATATGACTCTAAACCATCATCGCTTTCAAAGTATGAAGCTATAATAAACAATGGGTCTTCCCCGTATGGTATATTACACATCTTCTTTTTGTTAGACGCTGTGTTAAACCACACTTCTTTCTTATTATTTCTAAGTTGTATTAGATTTTTATCTAATATATTTTGTATAGTAGCGTTAAACTTAAGGGCAGGATCTTTTAATAAATTCATAAAACCACCGGGGTTTTGTTTTGCAAATATTAAAATATCTCTTCTTAGCTCAGCTGTTGTAACTTTTGATACATCATTTTGAAATAAAACTCTAGCTACGTTTTCAACCTGTTCAACTGTTAGCTGTCTAGCTTCTATTAAAGCATCAACTTCTAAGTTTAAGTCTTCTACTAATTCTGCAGCTTCTTTTGCTTTATTTACTTCTGTAAACACTCTTCCTTTTCCAGGATGTAAGTCCATGAATTTTTGTAAGACTTGATTATTTTTAGGAACGTGTAAGAATCCATCTTCAAATACAATAGGCTCAATGATAGCGTTATCATCTTGCTCATCTTGAAATGGAGAGTTTTGATTCCTGGCGTATCTCAAAGGTCTATTAAGACCGGTGTCTTCATCAAAGTATAACAACGGAAACCTTGTAGTATGCCTTGATGCTAATATCAAAGATAAAGGTGGTGTTTCTCTTGTAAGTTTATATTGTTTATCTACGAATTTAGGTGTAGATTTTTTAGGGGTAATTTTTACTGTGTCCGTTTTAGGACTTGTATTTTCTTTTTTCATTTGATTTAATTTAATTTAAAATTTAAAAAAGGGGCATATTGCTACGCCCCTTAAAATTAATTACTAGTCTTGGAATAAGAAGAAGTTGTTTGCACCTAAAGTACATACAGCTCTCTCAGACAAGAAGTTTACTTGCATGTTATCGATATCCGACGTTGCAGCACCACCAGCAGAGCCAGTAATCCAAGTCTTATATCTTCTGTCTTCAGTTTCTGAAGCTCTATATCTAACATGTAAGAAAGGTCTCTTAGCGTTTTTACCAAGAATTTGGTCATAAACACTTGTAGAACCAGCTGGAACTAATAGTCCATTGATTTTACCTGAACCTGCACCTGATGGTAAACCACCTCTCATTGTAGGGTCGTTTAAGTATTTCCAATCAGTTTTATAGAAATCGTATCCTCTTCTGAATCCAGAGAATCCTAAGTTCAATGCCATATCTTCGTCATTGTCAAATAGACCGTAAGAAGTACCACCCGCTCCGTAAGAGTTTTGAGCAGCTAACATATCGTCCATATCAAAAATGAATTGTCTGTTTGCGAAAATTACATTTTCTTCAATAGCTCCTTGTTTGTCTAATCTACTAATGATAGAATCGAAATCTGCTAGGGTAGTTGGGTTACCACCGTCCCAGATATTTCCTCTGTTTGCAACAGCATAAAAGATACCGTCTGACCCAGCACCTGGGTTAACAGCACCACCTGCGCTACCTAAAATAGCAGCAGCACCTGAGTTTTGCTCAGCTGGTACAGCTTCAATCATAGCTGTTTCTAAATAGTCATCGAATCTTAATCTTGTTTCGTGCTCAGACTTTAAATACCAAAGGTAACCAGTAGCACCGTCTTCAGTAGTTACTTCTACCCATCCGATTTGTGCCATATCAGAACCAGATACGTTGTAAGTATCTTTAATGATGATTGGCTTGTTGTCGAAAATGAAGTCGTTAGATTCTAATGAACCTACCATACCTGCTGTTCCTTTTTTAAATTCTGAACCGTAAATAAATACTGTAACGTCTGCATTACCAACACCAGTACCTGCAGTTACTAAACCACCTGCTTCGTAAAAGTCAGCTGTGAACTGTCCTTTACCACCACCGGCATTGTTTACTGCGCTTACTACTGCTTTGTTAAGACCTGAACCATCGTTTTGAACAACTACAATAGTTTGTCCTACTCTGACTACTTGCTCAGCAGTTGCTGGGTCAATTGCATCGTTTACCTGAAATACAGCTTGGTCAGCATTTAATATTGCTGCTGTACCTACGCTTGTATATTTCGTGTGTAACCTACCTTGCTCTGCCCATTTGATAAGGTCTGAGTTTGTAGGCATTTCCGCTCCTACCATTCTAAGGAATGAAGAAATCGTTCTATTACCGTATCTTTCAAATTCTTTTTCATACGTATCTGGTAGATACTGATTTAAGAAATCAAAATTTACAATATAGTTTTGGGCTGTTGGAGTTCTTTCTGAACTCGGAGTCAACGCGAATGTTGGCGTTGCTTTTACTTGTCCTGCCATGTTATATTATTTTAAATTATTATTACGTTTTTTTAATACTCTTAATTCGCAGTCCTTTGCTCGAAGGCTGAGAAACTGCTTTCACTTGAAATCCTGATTTAACAGAAACCTCTGGTGCACTACGCTCACTCATATTTATATTTTTCGTTTTACGTATTACATCATCTGTTGCTGTTGATTGGCCTTGTTCATAAAAGAACTGAGCAAATCTTTCAGGGTTCATTGCAATAGCTAAAGCACGATGGTATCCTTCTGCGTCTTTCATAAAACCCTTAGTGTCCAAATATTTATTAATAAAATTTAATGGACTTTCTTGAGCTTTTTTAAGTTCAGAAGCACTACCTGGCGAATAAACAACATCTTTATCTCCTACATTGAATTTAAAACCTTTAAACTCGGAGCTGAATACTTCATCACTTTTTTTGATAAACCATTCACGTTTTTGAGATGCATCATCTTGTTGTGTTTTAGCTGACTCTAAATATTGCCTATATTCTATTAGTTCATCGTTATTTACAGAGGCAGAACTTTCCGTTGACTCAAGGGGCTGTTT
>Ga0115555_1001142_pt1 | contig 18212 bp, 7 predicted proteins | sample COGITO_mtgs_1104_2_FD_87285 | JGI IMG/M metagenome (GOLD analysis project Ga0115555, IMG submission 87285) | Pelagic marine microbial communities from North Sea - COGITO_mtgs_110407 | ecosystem: Environmental > Aquatic > Marine > Epipelagic | place: Germany:Helgoland, sampling site Kabeltonne... | reverse complement strand
AGGAAAAAGAAGTGCTCGTCCTCGCGGAGAGAGTTCTTGGCGACGCGAAACAAACTCTCCCCGACATATTTGAGAGAGAGTGTATTTCTATTTATTATTATTGTGGAGAAAGTTCACTTCAGAGAAAGAAAAGAGAAGAAAAAAACGAACACAACGACACAACACACGAACTTTTCAAACAGAAGAGTTCCTCCAACATGTCCTCTCCCTCTCCCTCGTCAAAATCGTCCTCGTCTTTATCATCGTTCCGGATTTGCACGTACAACGTCCTGGCGCAGTGTTACGTGAAATCCGAGTGGTTTTCATGGACGAAACCAAAATCGTTACTCAAATGGAAAACAAGACGCGAACACCTGCGGAGGAGACTGAGAGACGACGAACTCGGGAAAGTCGACGTGTTCTGCTTGCAAGAGGTGGATGAGTTTGAGAACGAGTGGAAAGAGTTCATCGAGAACGAGTTGAACATGGGCGTGTTTTACAAACGAAGAACGCAGAAATCGAACGACAAGAAAGATGGGAGTCTGGTGTGTTGGAACAAGGAGAAGTTTGAGTTGCTCGATACGTTAGGTGTGGAATTTAACGAGGTGACGAAAACACTAGATTTAGATATAAAAGAAGTTGAAGGGTTTGAAGAAGAGGAAAAGAGAGAGTACGAACGGGATTGCGTCGCAGCGTGCGTGATGTTGCTGCACAAAGCATCTAACGTACCCATCACGTGCGTTTCGACGCATTTGTATTGGGATCCAGCGAAGGCGCTCGTAAAATTAAAACAGGCGGAATATCTGCGCGAAGAAATCGAACGATGGTCGCAAACGAAAGGTAATATTTTAATCGGCGGCGATTTTAACAGTCTCGCGACTTCGGACGTGTATAAGAGTATGGTTGAGAACGATTACGTGAGCTTAATGCGAGATAATGAGACTGGTCGAGAACCGGAATATACGAACGTGACGCCGTCGTTTACAGAAACGATAGACTACATCTTCTCTTCAAAAAATTGGATTGAAAAAGTCACTCACAGAGGAAAAGTTAAGAACAGAGATTTGTTGTTCGACGGATGTCCTTGCGAAGGTGAACCAAGCGATCATTTACCGATTTATTGCGACATCGAGCTCAAGAAGGCCGCTGCAAATTAGTTATGTAGAGTTAGTTTAGCGCGTATCTAGTACTAGTACCTGTTTTAAATTAGTTAAATAATGTCGCCGTAGCCAAGAATGTCGTTCGTGAAATAATTCACGCTCTCTTCGCTGTATTTCGCCAAAGAAACCTCCGCGGTCGATATCGGCGTAGGTTCCAAGAACCGCCTCGCGTCGCGAACTTTCTTCAACTGCGAGGGATCTTCGTCAATGTTAAACAGCGATATAATAATTTTCAACACCGCCTCTTGTTGCGTCCACTCGTCGCACATCAAGAATTTCAAAACTACAGCTTTGATGTACCCAAACTCTTGCTTGTCTAATCCTCTATTGCTACTGGTAACGTTATTGTCGTCTCCGGCTTTAAGCGAGCTGAAACTTGAATTTCGCGAACCGATGACGCCACCAGCACCAGCACCAGTACCACTTAACTTTCGTAACTCGTCGCACTCGGCGTCTTTTTCCGTCATAATTTTTCTCGCTTTCTTTCGCCACGCGTCAAACTCAAGTTTCAACGTTTCCAGTTCTTTCTTCAACTCCTTAATCGTATCCATCGCGGTCGCTTTCGATTCTTTCGCTCGTTTCAACGCGGTTTCCAACGACGATACCAACGACATTTCGTCCTCCTCTTCTCGCGAGGAAGACACTGAATGAGAAGAAGCTGCGGCGTTGTTGTGCTTTTGTTCCGAAACTATCGTTTTCATTTGATTCTCGAGCGCTGAATATTCTCTCTTAAACTCGCTCAATTCTTTCTTCGCCTCGTCCAACTCGTTCGCTTTCCCTTCAAACGATTGCAAGCACCTTTTTAACTCCTTCTCTTTCAATTCTAAGCTATTCAGCAGATCCTTTCGTTCAATTTCTAATCGCGCGTTCTCTTTCGTCTTGTCCGATCTTTGTTCCAATCTCTGTTCGAACTCCAACTCCATGTCCAAACGCATCGCTTCCATCTCCGATACCGCCTCGTTCTTTTGCATTTCAAAATCGTCTTTTTGCTCCTTCATGCTTTTTAGCTGTTGCTCAATCGCCGCGAGTTTCGTTTCGCTTTTCGTTTTCGATTCGTTCGCGACTGTTTTAGCGTCCTGTAAATCATCTCTAGTCGTTACTAACTCCTGTTCGAGTTCGCGAACTCGACGAGAATATTCTCGCGAAGTTTCTTTTGATTCCTTTAATTTTTCCTTCATCTCCTCGAGTTGTTTCGTGCCCGTTTCGTTCGCTTCGCTTTCGAGTTGTCTCCCCCAATCCATGGCATCGTTTGCTAAAGTCTCAAACTTTTTCGCCGTTTCTTCCGCCTCTTTCACTCTCGACTCGAGCGTTTTGATTTCCGATTGAAACTGTTTCTTCTCCTCTCGCGCTTCTTCGAGCGCTTTTTCGAGTTTCGTCTCCCCTTGGGAGAGATTTTCCGAGGCTGCTTTTTTCCACTGCGACACCGTATCTTCCATAACTTTTAGTTTCTTCTCGTGTTTTGATTGAAGCGTTTGGTCTTTTTTCGAGTCTTCTTCGTTCTTTTTCGACGCGGACACTTTAGCGTTTTCAGTCATTTTTGCCAGTTGGTCTTTCAGCGACGCGATGGCGTCCTCTTTCGATTTCAACTCCTCTTGTAATTTCTTCGCGGCGACGTCAGATGTGGCATCTTTTTCCTCTTCTCTTGGTGGTGGTGGTGGTGGGGGTGGTTCGACCGTCTTCTCTTTCATTTCCTTTTGCATTTCAAGTTTTTCTTCTTCCAGTTTCGCACTGAGCGAAGAGGCTTTGACCAACTCTTTCCTCAAATCCTCCACTTCTTGTTTCAACGCGTCTCTTTGCGTTTGGCACGTCTGGTAATTCGCTTCCACGTCTTCCAACACGCGTTTACATTTCTTTGTATTTTCTCGAGAAACTTCTAAATCTTCCTCGATTTCCTTCATCTCTGTTTCCAACTCGTTAACTTGCTCTTTGAGTCCAACGACGAGAACTCTGTTCGTCGCCGTCTCGATTTCCGCGCATTTCTTGCTCGCCGCGTCAAAGTTTTCCTTCCCTTCCTCCTCTCCGTTTTCGCTCGTCGTTAACTGTTTCAATTTTTCTCTCAGAAGTTCATTCTCCGCTAAAACCTTCGCGATTTGCGCTTTGTGCAACACTTCCAGTTCGTTCACATCTCGGGTATCGAGCGCTCTCAGCCGTTTCGCGCTTTCGATCGGTAATCGAACGTAATCGCCTTTGTTTTTCTTTTTTTCTGCTCCTGCTTGTTGATTCTTCTGTTCCTCCTCTCGTTCTTGTTCTCCAAAATGTTCTTTTCGCGACGAAGAGGTGGTTGTTGTTTGCGCCAGGCGCATTTGCTCCTTAAGAATCTCCGCCTTTTCTTTGGCGATGTTCGATACTTGAGAAAACGTCTCTCCAAAGTTGGAAAAGAACGCGGCGGTGTTCATTAAACCTGCTGCGTTCGGTTGTTGTTCTCGTTCCTGTTGTCTTTCCAAAAGGTTGTTGGCAACATCTTCCTCTTCTTCTTCTTCTCTCGACTTTAAAGACATTTGCTTTTATTCGTACTAAAGAAAGAATAAAGAAAAACCAAATCTAAATCTCTCTCCTCCTCTGAACTGCAAAATCGTTCGTGTAAAATACGCCGTATTTAGTGCGCACGCGCGCGAGGTAGGTGAATGTGTTTCAGATGTTTATAATTTGTTCGTTGTCGGAGACTTTTTTGAAAACTTTTTTCTTAAAAATTTCTTTTTTTTTTTCACAGACACAACAAAAAAAAACAAAAGGAGAAACAAATTAAACGAATTAAGAAGAGGAAAGAAGAAGAAGAAGAAGATTTTTCGATGACGATGCTCTATGGTGCGACGAGAATATCGACTCATAGGAGTTCTTCGAATCGCACGAGCCTGAGTGGTGGTGTCGCGACGACATCGTCGTCTTCTTCTTCTTCTTCTTCTTCTTCCTCCTTTTTTAGTAGCAGTCAAAATCGTCGTGCTCTATATATTCGCAAAAATAATAAACGTCTGAATTTGAAACCGAAAAGAACGAAGACGGCTTTGTTCTTCAATAAGTTGCCGTGGTTAGAAGATTTCGAAGACGACGAAGACGTCAAAAGAGGAACACAAAAAGAAGGAAACAGAACACAGTCGGACTGGCTGGACGCTTCGCAAGAACTCGATCTCTTCAACACGAAGAGCAGGAGTACCATGTCGACGATGGAAGAAGACAAAGAGAGAAGACAAAGAAGACAAAGAAGACAAGTGAAAGAAGCAAAAATGAAAACAAATTCGTCCTTCTTCACCACCGCGGAGGAACAAGAACGGATTGATTTTTTATCCATCACGTCGGAGGAGTTCAGAAAGGCGCGAGCGTTCGTGGAACCAGAAGTGAAGAGCGGGTTCGCGAAGAATATCTTTGAAAGCGCGACGGAGATGAAAGAGATGATGGAAGAGGATGATGGAGGAGAAGACGAAGAAGCGCGAAACGTCAGAGCCGCGAACGAGGACGACGAACGAAGGAGAAGACGAAGAAGACGAGAGGAGGAAGAGAAACTCTCATCATCGAGTAAGAGCATTCCGTTCGTGATAAAGCAAGTCGTGAGAGCGTTTTCGTACGTTACGAATGCGATAGTGAACGCGTTAGAGTCCGTGGTACCGTATCAAGTACCTTTGACGGCAATTCGATGGAGCGTTTACGGCGTGTGGGCGCTGTTGGCGGTGTCCTCGGCGCAGAGATTTTTAGTTTTGTTAGCGTGTACTGGAGGAATGCTTTTACTTTTCGGTGCCTTGAATGCAGGTCTGAATGGTGTCGTGGGAGATGATTTCAATGAAGACAGATATGGAAGTAGCGATAGAAGCTCTAGAAGAAGAAGAAGAAGAAGAAAATCGTCGTCGGCAAACACGAAAGGAAGAGACTTTGACGCGAATAGAAAAGCGTACACGAGAGGCTCGCAATATCGCACGCGATCCAACCCGAGATGGGGAAAAGGAGAGAACAGAAAAGCGCCGTCCACTATGAACGACGAGTTGATGGATTTAGAAATTCCTTTCACAGATTTCGTGAGCGAAAACTTGAATCGAGCGGCGCAGTTTGGCGGCGACGCTTTGCGAGATTTGGGATTATCGTTTGATGAAGACGAAGAAAATTATTCTCGAGCGCGAAAGCCGACGAGAAAAGCAACAATAAAAACAAACAGTAGTCTCAAAATAGAGAACGATAACGATGGTGACGAAGGGTTCATCGACGTGACGCTCGAGAAACAGACGCAAGATTCGTCGAGCTTTACCGTCGGATACCGGGAATGGCTCGAGGAAAGCGGTACGAAGAACGTGAGCAGTAGTACCAAAGATATCCGCGCTTCTTCTACTCCAATAATAAGTAACACCGAAAAAGATGATGAAACTCTATCTGGCGATGGCATCAAAAACGACGAGTTTGTATTCAAACGCGAAGAAGAAAAAGAGGAAGAAAAGAAGGACGAAATGAAGGCGACAAGTGCGGCCTACGAAGCCGACACTATAAGTTACGACGACGAGGAAGACTACGACGACGATGAAATATTCTTCGACTATGCCGAGTACGACGAGGAAGAAAGAAATTACGACGAGAACAGTAGATTCAATACTGCGTTCATAGAAGAAGAAGACGATTTCATCGAACCCGTCGTCCGGCGTCTTCGTCAAAGTGCCGGTCAATCGTTCAATTGGTTCAACGAGTTTCTCACCGGTCGATTTTACGGAGCGTTTCAGGAAGACCGCGTGGAGGCGTTTTTGCCGCCTCTCGAAGAAGAAAAGGATGAAAAGGATGGCGAGTTTGTTGAACCACCAGAAGAGAACGACGACGACGTCTACAAAGAAGGAGGTCAAAAGGTTGGTCGTGCTACGCGATAAAAAAGTATAGTTTGTATTTCCGTGTTGTTGTGTGTCTTGTATGTATTTCTTACGGTTGGATGATGCTGTGTTTTGGATTTTTTGTTTCTTCTTTTTGTGTCTCCTTTTTCTCTTTGTCCTTCTTCTCTTCTGTCGTCGCCAAAAATTCCTTTCTTTTTGTTGTGAATAATGAAAAAGAGATCTCCTCGTCCCTTCAAACGAAGAGATCTCGTCTCTTTTTGGTTTTTTGTGGGGGCAACGTGTCCTTCATCCCTTACAAATTAGATATTATCTCTCACGAACATCATCATCATGTTTGCACTCACTACCCAATTTGCTGGCGTCCAAGTCGTCTCCAAGACGAATGCGCCGAAGAAATCGGTCAACAAAGTCGTTTCGGTGAGTTTTAAGGTTTTCTCGCGTGTAGTTTATCCTCCTCTTTCGCGAGAAAGATGACGACGCTCTCTGATGAATTTTCTTTTTTTCTTCCATTCTCCCGATGGATCATCTCTCCGTTGGATGATGAATGTGCGCGATGAGATGATTTCTCGATGTCATCTCCTTTACTAATACAAACTACCACTCATTTTCACATCATCAAACAGAACGGTTACACGATTGACACCGACAAGCGCAGACAAGCGTTAGAAGCGAAGAAGAAGGCGAACGCGGCGGCTGGCGAAGCGGCGAAAGCCAAGGCGAAGGCGTTGGCGGAAAAGAACAAAGCAGCGCAAGCCAAGGCTTTGGCCCAAAAGAAGATGCTCGCGGAACAAGCCAAGGCAAAAGCGGCGGCGGCCAAGCAAGCCTCCATGAAGTTGAACAAAACCGTCGGCGGTTCCTCCAAGTTCAAGAACTCCTTCACCCCGGCGCCGTCCGTCAAGGACCCGTTCGCCGAAAAGAAGTGGGGCGGCTTCTCCTTCAACCCGTTCGGCAAGAAGGACTAAGACGTATTTTTGTGTGTGATATAACGCGCTCGCACCTCTTGAGATTTTTTAATTACCATCATCATCTTATACATTTTTCTATTACATCCATCTATATACTATCGACTTAACACCTGTGCGAGTTCTAACGCGACAGAACAGCCTTGTTCGAGGTGCACGGCGTGACCGGCGTTTTCGATTTCAATCGCCTCGATGTCGTTGCCACTTAATCGCACGGCTTTTTCAGCTATAGACGCAAACTTTTCGTCCAATTCGCCGTATATAAAAGTCACTCGAACATTCCTCTCATTCGTTTCCAGTTCATCCCACACGTGCTTTTGTTTTCCAACGCTCGCGTGTTCCAGAACGTTTGCGATTTCATCCTTTCTGTCTTCTCCAACGGACGTCGCGCGTTTCCATGCAACTTCTTCAATCGACATTCCATCCCTCGAGACGAGAGGTTTCCACATCGGCTGCTCGTACCATGTTGTACAAAATGAAAGCATTGACGGAGAGGTTCTCAGATTTTTAGCGAGCGCGGCGTCGCGCTCGCATCTAGTCTCTTTACTCACGTCGTCTCCAAGCATTCCGCACGTGCCGCTGAGCGAAATAACGGAAGAAATGCTGTTCTTCCATTCTTTCGACGACGAGAGAGAAAGCGAAAGCGCAACGCGAGCGCCTAGACTGTATCCAACTAGTGTAACATCTTCAATCTCCATCTTTTCAAGCAATGAGCGTAACGTATCCGATATCCCTTCGATGGAATACGTGGAACTTGTAGCGTCGGAATTTATAATCTCGGTTTTCGTTTCACCGTGTCCGGGAAGGTCGATAGCAACGCATCTGTGTCCGAGCGTCGCCAAAGACTTTGCAATTGGCGACCAGTCACTCTTATCGCCCATAAACCCGTGGAGAAAAAGGACAGTTTTCGAGGATGATGCGGTATCGGAAGGAAAGTATCCCTCCAAGCTAATGTCGTGTGTTACTCCTTCTTTTTCAACCATCACGTTGTATTGCTTTACTTCCACAGCAGCAGTAGCAGTAGTAGAAGGTGAAAAGTGAGATTGCGCCCATTTCGTTGCAACTTCCTTCTCGAAGGAATTGGGTTCGATACATACAGACGATGTTTCATTGATCGATTTTGATGGATTCAAGGTCTCGTCGACGAACCATCGTCCCGTGTCCAAGCCGTGAGAAATTACGCCCCCAGTAGAAGATTCCCCCAGTGTTTCTGCGATTTTTGCATTCATCGTCATCGCAACGGGAGATTCAAAAGCCGATGATATCACCGGGATTGCGCTCGTAAGCTCTAAGACGATGTCGCATATGTCCTTCGTAATCTCAACACCACCAATTATGGATGGTTTCAAAACAATCGCAGCACATCCCAACCGATTTCGGAGGATGCGTTTGTAAAAACTACTCGCGATATCCCCTGAAAAAGAAGCTTTATTGCGAGTCTTGATGAACGCATCAACGGTTTCATCCAAAGCATAAAAGACATTTGTATTAAAGAAGAACTCTTCCAGATCTTTTTCTGATTTTGTAGGCTCTTCAATAAATTGCAAGTTGACGTCGCGTAAGCGCTCGAGCTCTTTTCCAAACAAAATTGCGTCTTCCAAAGACCATGCTCTGTTTGCATCCGCTCGTATTTCAACATCAGCACCAAGAATGTCTCGGAAGGCTTTCAATCTCGTCGCGTCGCGCAGCACGTTCTCATCCCGACCAACCTTTACTTTCACGCATTTGTATGGACTTTCTTCAAACAGCCTTTTCAAATCTTTCGCGTTTTCCTCGTCAGATTTTCCTATATCGGGGTCGAACAAACAGTTTACGGAGACGTAATTGTTGGAAGTTTCGTGAACACTTTGCAGTGGATTTTGTGCAGACGTCGCGTTTGCTAGCGCGTTTAATACTGCTGTCTCTATGCAGAAGCGTACGCTCGGAAATAAGGATGCAAACGTATTCTCAGAGATACTGCTTTCAGCGAACCACTTTGCAAACTGGCCTCTCAGTGAAGTTACGGAAGCCGGGACGTTTTTGCCGAGAAGTTTTGACTCACAAAACACTTGCAGTTGTGCACCGGCTAACGCACACTCCGCCTCGTCATGCAAACCAGGAAGTGGAGAACACTCGCCGTACCCTACAGTCCCATCCCCAAGTTTCACCTCAAGTAAAAAGCCATGGCGGGATTTTTGCTCAGATTTGGTTGTATCCTTTGCTCGAAGAGGTTCATCGAAAGTGCTCACCGAGACGCTTTCAACAAATATTGAAGAGTCATTATTGATATCATTTTCCACTTTCAGAAAGTGCTCGACCGCAAGTACCGCTTGGCGTTGCGCTGATCTGTGCTCTTCTAAGTTCTGCGGTCTGGACGTCGTCACTTCAATCACGCGATGGCGTCCTTCACCGTAGCTCGTTGCAAGCTCATTCGAAAACGAGTGCATCGATCTAGGATGAGCAAATGCTACTCTGTTAGCTTCGCATAGCAAACGTCGACTGGTATCAGGGGGTGTGGCGAACAGCTTCTCGAAGGTTTCGCGTTCTACTTCATCGGATACTGGGAGAAAGCCGAAAATCCCTCCACCGCCGTTGTTCACAACAACAACAGTTACCGGAGGCTGACCGGGACGCTCGCGCAAGAAGAGTAAGCCGTTTGAATCGTGCTGGAAAGATACATCACCTATGAATAGTGTAACGGGTCGGTTCAAACCACAAGCGTAACCGGCAGCAGTTGATATGATACCGTCGATTCCAGAAGCGCCACGATTCGCAACGACCGGATTACCAAGTATCGAACTACTCTCATCCATAATATCTTCATCGAATTGTGAATACATTTTGATTCCAGTCAAAGCGTCAGCATCGCGAATTGGCATGGAGTTACCGAGAAACAATGCGGAAGACTTTGGCAACGCATTGCAAATTTCAGCCGCCACGGACATTTCTGTAATCCCATTTTGTTCATCCATCTTCAAAATGCGTCGCGAGAGTACATCTGACACGATTTCGCCACACGCAACGAATGTCTTTGCATAGTACTTTTGCTCGTCTGAGGGCGACGATAGTTCCGCTTTAAGTATTGCGCTCGCAAACACGTCCCTAGAACACTGGATGCGATGTGACACAACGTGACTGGGATCAAAATTCCGAGGAGAAGGATCTACGACTATGTAGGAGACGTTATCAGCAGCAGCTGCGTCGTCGACAAATTTACATAATCGCTTACTCACGATACGGGACCCAAGCTGAACAATGCAGTCGGGTGAAAATCTTTCGACAGCTTCTGCGGAACACAAGAGGTAATCGTAACATTTGACGACATTCAAGTCAGTGGGACTACCGTTGACGCCAACGCGCAAGCCAGAAGTAACATCAGCCAGAACGGCCCACCCGAGTACTTTAGCAGCCATGGCTGACATTAAAGCGTCTTTTGGGTTTGCAGAACCACCGATAATCAAAACACCGCGCTTGGATTCTTTCATTTGGTTCGCGGCGCTTTCAAAAACGGAGAAATCTTGAATCTCCAGAGAATCGTCCGAAATAGTATCCCCGCGCACTTTCTTTACCTCTTCTTTGATACTTTCCATCGTCGCTAACGACATTTTTTCACTCGCACCATCACTATTGTTGACATTGTTTTCAATCTTTTGCCTCGGTCCGAGAGGTTCGCGAAAAGGTAAGTTCACGTGCACCGGTCCAGGGTGAGCGACGTCAGTGGATTTACCGTACGCAACCCGAGCGATATTTCGAAACGTTTGAACTTGTTCATCATTCGTCTGCAAGTCTCCAGGAACAGGGGCATCGACAAAGTAACGTCGAAAGTTCTGAAATATGTCTATTTGATCGATTGTTTGGTTCGCCCCAGTATCTCTCAGCTCTTGCGGACGATCCGCTGTGAGATAAATTGCAGGAGTTTGCGATTCGTGCGCTTCGACAAAGCTAGGTAGTAAATTCGCTACTGCTGTACCAGAACTAACGATAATCGCGCACGGCTTACCGGCTCCTTTACCAAAACCTAAAGCATAAAACCCAAGGGAACGCTCGTCGATGCACACGACCACTTTCGCCGATGGGTGGTTTTCTGCTGCGAGAGCGAGAGGCGTGGAGCGAGAACCAGGAGCGATACAAAATAGCTGAACACCATTCAATACCAGCTCATCCACGAGCGCGTACGCCGCGCGAGCGTTTGGATTATTCGGAAAGTACGCTAAAGCTTTGATGTTCTTGATATTGTTCTGCAGTAACAGCGCTTCCATCGGTTTGGTTTTCAAATTCAATTCTTGCCACTCTGATTTTGCGTTTGCCGCCTTCACCACGCCCACTCCGGCAAAGAGATCTGCAACTTTATTATCACCGTTATCACCGTTAGAAAGTAAGGCTGACCTGATGGCGACACAGAATTCGGCGCCTTCAGAATCAATCCAACCGAGTGGTCCAGCATATAAACCTCGGTCAAACGTCTCCGACTTTCGGACAGTTTGCATAGCAAGATCTCGCGGATATCCGCACACGGCAGGAGTAGGATGCAACGCGCTGATGACATCAGATTCGTCAACTTGCTCGTCGATCTTTGCACGAAAGCGCGCGTACAAATGCTGCACAGATACGTGGCGCAGAATTCCTTTTTCGAGCTCTTTGAATACTCCCGAATCGCCGTCACGCGCAATTTTTGCGAGCGATTTTCGAACATCTTCTCTCACGATGGCAAACTCTTCGTGCTCCTTCTCCGATAGAAGCATATCGTAGGCTAACGCAGCATCTTCACCAGGATCACTTCCTCTTGGTCGTGTACCAGCAACGGCTTCAGATTCGACCGATCGCGACGTAATATTTGACTTGAACAGTCGCTCTGGTGAAGATCCGATAAATGAAGTCCCACTCGGGTGCGTCAAAATGAATTGGTACGCGTCTGGATCCCGCCTCTGTAACGACTCAATCAATTCGCACTCAGATACGAACTCAGAAACATCCAAAGTAGTTTTCCTGGCCAAGACCACTTTGCGCAAACTCCTCTTCCCTGATGCATTTTCAGTTCGCTCGATAGCGTCGTCGTCGTCGTCGTCGTCGTCATCACTCTCCCGGGGAGAATCGTCATCTGGCAGCTCTTGCAAAGTAACGCCCGTATTTTCTTCGTTTTCAATTTCGCTATCATCCCTGTTCTTACTGACGAGGTTTTCGAAAACATCCAATATGGACTCGTCCGCGTTAATTCCGCTCCTTCTTCCCATGTTTTTCAAGGCACTTCGCAATCGTTCGGCGCTTCCCATCGGAGCTTCTGCAAACGCATCTTCGTCGAATGAAGTCCCTAATAAGAGTTTTATATCATCTTCTTCATTTTCTCCTAAAGCGTTCATCTTTTCGATCGTTCCACTCACAACGTTCTGCCATGTTTCCTCATCCGGTGAAACTCTTTTACTCGAATTATTCGTCGATGGTGTTCTTGTTGTTGTTGTTGTTGCTGCTGTTTTTACTTCTTTTGCACTTGCTTTTAACGATGCCTCGATGGACTCTAAGCATTTCAAGCACTTCTTCACGGCTTCGTCCAACGTTTTTGCGCAACTTCCATCGTTTACAATCCCGTTGTCATCCCAGGAGATGTTTACGCCAACTTCCCCGCACGATATACTTTCAGACACATCCACGATTGGAATGAATACATACCTAGAACCAAAACACTCCCACTTATTACTGTCTACTTCTGCTGCTACTGAATGCGAAATAAAACTAGGATCGAATCGCCCGGCGCCAAACGCTTTCACGTTCTTCGATACTTTCAAAAATTCCCTCACGGCTCGTAAGCGCCTCTTGGTCAACAACGAATCGTCATCATCGATACCATTCGACGAAGGAATCGTTGAAGTCCACAAGCAACTCGCACCGATTGCCGCCATCGCACCTCTCGTGTCTTTTGCAAACTCCTCGTTCACTTCTTTGCCTTCTTCGCTTCCTCCTCCGCCGCCCCTTTTCATTTCCTCTTCCTCCTCGCGCTTCTCTTGTCGCACCGGTTTCGGCGGCGGAGACCTCGGCGAAAAGTAAAACCTGGGCGTCGTATTCGTCCATCGCTCGAGTCTGTTTTCATCTCTTTCTTTTTCGTTCGGTGTTGTTGTCTTCGTCCCTTTGTTCATCGAGGACAAAAACTGCAGAGCGTTTGCGTCTCTGGGCACAAAACACCTAAACCGAAGCATTCCAGATTTGGAAGAACCCGCCGCGCTACCGCTGCTCGTCCTACCGCATTCGCTCTCTATCGTCTCGCGTAATCGTGCAATCGCTTTCTCAATCGTGTTTTCACTCGATACTTCCTGTAACCGAACAAACTCTAACCGTTTTTGTTGTTGTTGCCTTTGAGGAGGAGTATCTTCTCCTCCTCCTCCCATCAACTCATCGTCGAATGAAGACGTCGTCGTCGCGTTGTCCGAAGATATCGCGTTGTTCCGTGCGAATCCTCCTCTGGACGACGACGTAAACGACGACGGCACAAACGACGAGTTTGCTCTCTTTTGACGCTGTTTTAATGATGATGAGAAGAGGTGTTGTCGTCGCGAAAATCGAGAGGAAGTTTTCTTTTCTTTTCCTCCGTCATCGATGCTTCGCGGTACCGCGAAGCAGGAGCGACAGACCAGCAAACCCGTCGTCGTCGTCATCTCCTTCGAAAAAACGATGACGAGATGCTCTCTTCCTTTCTCCAAAACGAAATAATACGAGAAGAGAGAGAGAGAGGGAGAGAAGGAAAGGTTCTCTCTTGTCGCTCGTGAAGAGATGAATTTTTGAGGAAGCAGATAAGGAGAAAGGTGAAAGAATCAGAGAAAGAGACACACGAGAAACTACCATAAGACGAGAGAAAGGCAAAGAAAAGCGAGAGAGATAAATCGCGCGCATTTAAAGTATCAAACATCATAATCACAAAAATAGGTTCTATCATCTACCACTTACCCTTTCCGCGACCGCCTTTGCTAAACTTGCCGCCTCTTCCGCCGCCCCTGCCTCTTCCTCCTCCTCGTCCACCGGACCAGCGACCGCCGCCGCCGCCGCCGCCTTTCGTTCGGACTAAAGCTTGCAATTCCGGCGGTATCGCTTGGTCTGCGCCTTCCATAATCTGCACCAACTCTCTCGCTTGTTGCGAATCTTCTCTGGTGAACAGAGTGTGCGCGATGCCGGTTTTACCGGCGCGTCCGGTACGTCCGATTCTGTGGACGTAATCTTCAACCGCGCCGGGAAAATCGTAAATCAAAACCATAGCCACGCCAGGGATATCTAAACCTCTCGCCGCGACATCCGTGGCAACCAACACGTTTCCTCTTCCTTTACGAAAGTTGTCTAAAGATTTTTCGCGCTCGTGTTGGTCTTTATCGCCGTGAATGGCGCCGCAACTGTGGATGCCGCTTTGTCGCAACTTTCGATCGAGGAAATCGCACCGCCTTTTCGTTCCGCAAAACACAATGCACGTATCTTTCTCTTCCAACTCACCCATAGCTTGCATGCAGTTATCGAATTTCTCGTCTTCTGTGCACACTTGGACGATTTGCGTGATCATTTTATTCGCGGTGAGTTTCCCGGTGCCGCCTTCGCCGATGGACACTTGGATCGGTTTCGTCGTAAAGTTCGCGGCTATTTTCTGCACCGCTTTCGGCCAAGTCGCGGAGTAAAAGAGCGTCTGCCTCGCGTGCGGACACAGTTTGATGATTTTCTTAATTTGGGGTTCAAAACCCATATCCAACATGCGATCGGCTTCGTCTAAAACGACGTACGTCGCCGCGCTGGCGGAAACCGGCGCGGAAAATCCCGGCGGCGGGTCCAAGAAATCGTTGATTCTCCCCGGCGTCGCGACAACAATGTCCGCGCCACCTCTCAGCGCTCTCAACTGGTCGCCTTTAGCCGCTCCGCCGTAAAGAACGACGCATTTTGCTTTCACCGCCGGGCAAAACTTGGCGCACTCGTCGTTGATTTGAATCGCCAACTCTCTCGTAGGCGCCAAGACGATACTCGTCGGTTTCACCGCTCCTGGTTTCCACCGACCGTTGACGAGTTCCATCTCCGGTGCTTTCTGAGGTCCGCCGTTCTTTTTTATCCTCGTCAGTGCCGGTAACAAAAACGAGCACGTCTTCCCGCTCCCCGTTTTCGCAATCGCGACGATATCTCTCCCGGTTAACGCTATCGTCCAACTAAACGCCTGAATAGGCGTCGGTTTCTCGTACCCTTGCTTCTTCAACGCGGCTACAATTTCCATGGGGAATATTTCGTGACACTTCTCGAAGGATAAAATCGGGTTCGGCGCGTCTTTCGTGCTCACCGTGACGTGATGTTCCTTCACGTACGCTTTCACCTCTTCCTCGTCTGAAACTGACATTTTATTCGTCTTCTTCTTCTTGGATGAGAATATATCGTCGTCCTCTGAATCGACGACGGCGATATTCGCATCATTTCCGTCGTCGTCGTTCCCTTTCGACTTCTTTAACTTCTTTGCCTTCTTTTCCTTCTTTGACTTCTTTGACTTCCTCTTCTCATCATCATCATCATCATCATCATCATCTTCAGCCGCCGCCGCCAACTCTAATTTCCGTTTCTTATTCGCTTTCTTCTCCGCTTTCCTAATCTGTTTTGCCGCTCGTTTTTCTTCTTCCTCCGAAAAGGAAGATTTCAAAGCTTTTGTCAAAGCAGCGGCTTCGCCTTTGCCCATTATATAATGTTGTTGTCTTCTTCTTTGTCTTTGTCTTCTTCGGAACAAAGTTGTGTGGTGTGTGTGTGATAAAAAGTTTTTTGGAGATGAAATAAAATTTTTTTTATTTTTATCAGAAGAAAAAGGTGATGGTTTGATATTTACCATGCTGCTAAAATTTTCTCTCTTTTATCTATCATCTCCTAAAACTACGCGGCACACCCGATTCGCCGTGTTCTCTATCTCTATGACTAGTATTATTTTGAGTATTGTTATTGTTTCTCGTCGTCGTCGTATAATTATTCGGCGAAGAATGAGGCCCCGACGAGGTGTTGTTGTTGTTTTCTTCCTTCCTTCCGGGAAACGTCATCTTTGGCAAGACGTATTTGTTGTTTTTATCGTCGAACCACGCGCTTCGAGGACCGAGCTTTTGTTCTCTCTTCCTGTCGAGCTCGTCCGTTTCCTCTCGAGATGGGATAGCTAAGGTGAATAAATCCGAGGCGGCGAGGACGCGCGCGTCGCCTTTCGCTTTCGCGGCTTCCTCGACCAAGACGCCGACGTGCATTCGTTCCTGGAAGAGCTCGTCTTCGGACGGTTCGTGGTCCGGTGGAGCCTCGTTATCTTCTTGGTCTTCTTCATCTTCTTCATGGTCGTCGTCGTCGTCATATTCGTATTTGCTGTTGCTCGGAGCTGAAGAAGAACTAGAGGCGGAAGTCCCGGAGTAGCGCGCGGAAAAGTGCGTCAAAACCAAAGTTCGAGCGTTGACCCTTTTGGCAAACGATCCCGCCATAGCCGACGTCGAGTGACCTTTGAATAAAGCTTCTTTCGCTCGCTCCGCGTTGAACGTGGACTCGTGGACGAGAACATCCGCGCCGTACGCCCATTTCGCGATGCCTTCTGAGCCGCACGTGTCGCCGAGCATGACGATTTTTCTTCCCGGTCTCGGCAATTCCATCGCCTCTTCCGGAGTGATGATCCTCCCAGGTTCTTTAGGAGACTCGACCGATTTTCCAGCTTTGAAATTTTTATACAAAGGGCTCGGGGGTAAACCTTGTTCAGTCAACCACTCGACTTTCATGTGCCCGTCGCGATCTTTCTCTTCGATGACGTACCCGAAACACGGGACCGGGTGTCGCAACGGCGCCGCGCGAATGCACACGTTCTCGTCCGCTAAAACAACCCAGGATGGCCACGCGTGTCGATTTTCTTCTTCCCACTCTCTCGCTTTATACCTCGGAAAACCGACGTGGTTCATGCCTTCTTGCGGCCAACAATCCCCAAAGACTAAATTACCTCGTTTCTTCCACGCGCAATCTTCGTTCACCGCGACGTGCGCCGGGACCTTACCGTTGCACTTCTCAAACTTTTCTCTCGACGGCGTGGTCAATTCCGTGACGATAATATCCGTCCCGAGTTGCGTTCTCGAGTACGTCATCGCGGCGTGTACGAACGCTTTTAAACCTGGTGGACCGGTAATCACGAGCGGTTCCTGATCCTTGAACGCGTCTCGAGGGCCTCGTCCGTTGTTCCCGTTTCTCTTCTTCTTTTCGTCTTTTTGCTTGTACGTTTCCGACCGACACGCGGAAATCGCGCACAATAAACCGGGTAAACCGAAAATGTGATCTCCGTGCATGTGCGTGATGAATATTCTAGAAATTTTACTCAACTTTACCCCGCATCGCATCATCTGGTGCTGCGTCGCCTCGCCGCAATCGAACAACCACACCTCGTCTTTCGTTCTCACCGCGGTCGCGCTCACGTTTCTCGAAAACGTCGGCGCACCCGAGGAAGTTCCTAACCACGTGATTTCTAATCCAGTGAACCCTTTCCCGTCCTCGCGATCTTTCGCGATGTCCAGTTCTAACCGTAAGTCCTCCGTCGCGAACGAGGCCGGAGACGCTTTCCCGTTCATGACGTTCCTTTTAATGACAACACCATTATTATTCGCACTATTCGCTGTTGCTTTTTCCGACGGTTGTTGTTGTTGTTGTTGCTGCTGCTGATGCTGTTGTTTAGGAGGAGAAGGAACTGAATCAACGGCTTCTTTTCCTTCTTCTGATAAATCTAATTCTTCTTCTTCTCTCAATAATCGTGCAATCAACTCTTGCTTTTTCCCGCTCACTTTTAACTTTCTTTTGGCTAACCGTTCTCTCAGTTCGGACACTTTCAACTTTTCTAACTTCTCCGCGCGATGAGTGCGAGTAGTGTTACCATCTTCTTCTGACGACGACGTCATCTTCGTCGTCGTCGTCGAAGAAGAAGAAGACAAAGAAGAATGCGGTTGAGGATGGTGTTGGCGGCTCAACATTCGTCTCGTTTTACTCGATGGGTAAAAATTCCTTCCGCGCGACGACGTAAACGTAAACGACGCGCTCGTACTCGCACGACTACTCGTAGTAGTACTACTCCTTTTGACGACGACGGAGAATACTACGCTTCGCATGATGATGATGATGATGTGTAATAATAATAATAAAAGAAAAGCAAAGTTTTGTGAAGGTTTCCTAGTAACGAAATTCTCTATTTTTTACTATTGAACAACTGACTAGTATGGATGTGAACGACTTCCGCGCGACACCATCGACTGACCATCATCTGTTATCACTCGTAAACGACACACACATTTCATCATCACCCAAATATGATTTCGTCGCATGCATTATTTTGCATCACACGTAGT
>Ga0115555_1001138_pt1 | contig 18228 bp, 19 predicted proteins | sample COGITO_mtgs_1104_2_FD_87285 | JGI IMG/M metagenome (GOLD analysis project Ga0115555, IMG submission 87285) | Pelagic marine microbial communities from North Sea - COGITO_mtgs_110407 | ecosystem: Environmental > Aquatic > Marine > Epipelagic | place: Germany:Helgoland, sampling site Kabeltonne... | reverse complement strand
GAGAAGTTATTTTGTTGGTTCTTTGTCTGTGAGCAGTTGAGAATTCATCAAAGAAGGGTTGGAGGCTCAAACACTTACATTTATCCAGTGCACCGGCAGCATTGTACTGAAGATGGCGGCAGCAAAGACGTTCTGCTTCGTCCAGAACTCATCCTTCACGTTAGAACTCAGAACAACCTGAACAAAGAGTGTGAGAGCATTGGTGAACTGACCAATAATTACAAAGCGAGAGGCCTCAGGAATTTTTTCCATCCCGAAGAGCAGCTTTGGTTTGGTTACAGCATTGGCGCCCCTTTTACTGCGTGTTTGCACCATAATCAATATGGTGTAATTATTTCAATGTTTTTCCGGCACGTGTTTTGGCTTTTCCATCGTTGAACTGAATTACGATCAAGAATTTTTGAAATTGGGGAACTGACGAAAGAGAAATCCCTCCGATTGTCATCCATCTTCGTTAAACACAATCACCACTCGTCTACAAACATTAATTTTCTACCCAGCTCGTTCAAATCGTCAACTTTCATTGCATTCTCTACAACCCTGCTTTCTCCCTCCACCCACATGTCTGAGGGGCGTTCTGACAAAGCAAACCTTCTCAGTTGCTCCAACGCAAACTTTCTGTTAACTTCTACATCGGGCAAGAAACTCACGTAGATGACCTCTCTGCTCGTCCCCTTGAGGTTTTTAAAAGCATTAGCGTGCGGTAACCTGTTATCCCAAAAGAGTAAGTCTCCTTTACGAAGAGGGATGTGCTCCACTCGCCTGAGAACAGAGGCGTCATTGCTCTTATCACTTTCTTCTAGGGGACCAGGACGCAAAGGGGTATATTCACCTTTACAGGGGGCTTCGGTACTCTCTCCGGTGGAAGATATTGCACCTCTTCTCGAAACCCAATCATTAAATTCATTGTGAAAACCCGGTACACATTCAAAACCACCTTCGTTTTTAAAAAGGGTGTCAGTGAGCGCCAAAAGGCCCTGAATTGGTCGCCATTTGCGAGGATTTGATGGGGAGGGGGATTCAAAATGGGAAAACATTTTGTGTGGACAACAATCCAAATGCGGAGTCAGACCTCGTTGAATTGGCTTAGGTTTTTTCTTGCCTAAATTCTTGTTCTTTGAGTCGAAATCCGAAGTCGTTAGGAAAGACAATTCATCAGGAAGCCTATAACCAACCCGATCGCAATAAATGAAGGCACCTTGTGGCCTGCCTCTTGCTCTGTTGGCCATCAGTTCATCCAAAAATGGGTGCTGTCGAAATACCCCCCGACCGTCGCTTCTACCGCCGTCAGCATCGTCACCCACAGCTACTCCATCCCCTCCTACCTCTAAGGGCGCGTTGAACGAAGCGTCAAAAACTTCCATCCAAGCACCAAAAATCCTCTCGTCCTGCAACACTTCAAATTGGAATGCCTGAAAGAAGACGTCCAAGACCGCGCCTGCCCCTCCCGTAGAGCTCAAAGAACTCAAACATCGCGCCGTGCTCAACTCAGCGCCGGCATCAAAACCGCAGAGCGCCATGAGGGCTGAATGCAGCGAACTGCGGATGTTCTCAATAGATTGTGGGGGAAGAATGTCGTGATAGATTGTGTACCCGTGCTCGCGGAAATCGCCTGTTTTAGAAGAGCCTGGAACAGGAGGACACAGAGGAGTGTCGTGGTCGTCATTACTTTTGTCAAAACTTGCCATTGTGAAGAAAGATGAGAGGAGGAAATTGGAAGAGGTGGTGGTGGGGGGGCCAATTTACATAATTTTGAGAAGTAAACAAACAGCTGGCAAAGGGAGCGAGCAGAGCGAGCCAAACTATTTTTGATGATTAGACAGCACAAACTAAAGCTGATTCTCTGATCCTTACAGTCCGCAAGGGAGTGAAAAACTAGATGTCTGAAAAGTGCATTTAAAATCAAGAAATTGCCCTGCAGCGCTGCCATTAGGCTGTTGTTGAACAGGAAGTAGGCTAAAATACAGCAGCATAAAGGGTTAGCTGAAATTTTTGTTGTCGCTGATGCCAGCTTCCCCCTCCCGTGTGTCGAGGAGCTCCCCTCTATTGAAATCGACGACATTCCTGCCTGCGGGACGGCGCGTCGTCGACTATGAGATTGATGGCGGCAACGCTGCTTTTGCAATTGGGGAGGGGCAGTTTCAAGGTGCCACTGCTCAAGGGAGTGTGGGTGGTTTCTCTGCTTCCTCGTCGACTCTCGGGACCCCTACATTATCTCAATCATCAGTATATTCTGCCGGGTCCTTAGAGAGTGGGTCGACACCTTCTCCAACGAAATCCTCTCAGCAAAACAACTTTGCAAGTGCTTACAGTGCTATAGGGAGTTTGCCATCGAGCAGTGGAGGGAGTCCATTTGTGAGCGGAAGCGGGAATATGGGAGGCGGTTACGAAAGACGATCGATTATCAGCCCCCCTGATCGATCAAGCGTTGTGAAAGGGGGCGTAGGAACGAGTGGGAGCAGCTTGACATCTCATCACACCATGCCTCCTCAACCACCTCCTCAGCAAATGCCTCAACAGCCTCTGTCACAACAGCCTCTGTCACAACAACCACAGCAGCAGAAACAGCAGCAGCAGGCGCCTCAGCTGCAGCCTCAGCCGCAGCCGCAGCCGCAGCCACAGCCGCAGCCGCAGCCGCAGCCGCAGCCGCATCGGCAACAATACACTCAACCCCAAACACTAACGAAAGGAAACTCGACGAGCAATCTTGCTGCCTTGGTAAACAACCCCAGCGATAGCTCAAATATCAGCAATAATGGCAACGCAAAGAAAGATAGTCAGGGTCTCCGCAAGCAGCCATCTAAATCGAACAATAAGGACAAGGTGTCTAAAAAATCCTCGGCCCGTAGTTCCAACATCAAATCCTCTGATAAGTCGGTCCGCATCGATACTGGAGCCAATGAAACATTCCGACCGTCGTGCGATCACTATACGCCTAAAATTCCTAGACGGTCGTCTCGTGGAGAAGACCATACACCCCGAGTGCCCTACAAGCGGCTCGGTACCCAGACACGTTCATCTGCGGCCGGTGCTGTCGGCGAAGGCATGGGATCTCTGAACCGAGTGAATTTTCGAGACGCGCTTAAACGAGTCGCGATGGTCGTTCACCAGCACATTGTTAAGATAGAACAGCGTTACCAGAATAGAACTAGAGACAATATCAATAGCGGCCTATTTCATGCCAAGAAGATGGACATGTTCTCTGAGTCAAATTTTGTGACTCCTGTGTACGAATATAAGTTTGTCAGGGTTCCTGGTGGTGCAGGTACCGCCTTCTACAACCTAAAGAAGCAGCAGGCAATCTTCAAAATGTGAGTGTGTGTGAACACTTCGAAGAACATGTAGAACATTTCGAGCGCGCAAATTGCTTCTCTAATTTTTCTAACTTTCTTGCTTCACAAACACCAATTTGCTATAGTCCCCCTGAGACGGAAATTTTTGAATTCATGGTCTCTCTGTTCAAGAAGGTCCAGCTCTCTAACGAGTGCTCGATTGTTTGCCTGATTTACGTAGAGAGGCTCATGGAGCGGGCTAATGTGCCAATGATGGCGAAAACGTGGCGTCCAATTGTGCTCTGCGGGCTGCTTCTTGCAAGTAAAGTGTGGCAGGATTTGTCGGGATGGAACATTGAGTTTGCGACCGTGTTTCCACAGTTCTCGTTGGACAGCATCAACAAGCTTGAGATGCAATTTCTTCAAGAAGTTAAATGGGATCTTTTCATCAGCAGCCAATTGTATGCAAAATACTACTTTGCACTTCGGAGCCTGTTGGAGAAACGGGATTTTCGCCAGAAATATAACCGTATGGTGCAAGTCGACGCACCAGGAGCGTTGAAGATTCAGCAGAGGACGGCTGAGGTTAAGGAGGAGACTCTTGCGATGTTGAGCAGGAGTGTGTAGCAAAGAGAACGTGGAAAGAAGAATTTTTGCCCGAAAAATCGTTCCTTAAGCTATTATACTTGGACGGTATTCGAGCTGATAGTCTTGTTTTTTGGGTCACTTTATTTTTTCCTGCTTCGTAGGCGCTTGGCAGCCAGCTTCGGGTTCAACTCACCAGAATCGCTCTTATTACTCGAGTTTGATCTCCGCATGCGCTTGGGGTTCAACTCATCAGAATTGCTGCTCCTATTACTCGAGCTTGATACTGCCCGGTCCGCTTTTTTCCTCTCTCGAACTCGTTTCATAATTACATTTTTCTTTGCACTTATTACTTCGTTGTCGTTGTCGTTATCTGAAGCCCTCAGTACTTCAGCTAGAAGAGGGTGCATCTCTTCAGGTACATTTTTTTCGCCCTCTGGTGAGGCTAATGTTTCGCTTTGCATCCACGATTGCTGCCGTCCTGGTCGAAATTGCATGCCAAAGTTGTCAAACGTTTGATATGACAGACTGTTACCTGACGCAAGGCGACTAAACCTTGTAGAAGACGGCGAGCCGACATCTATTCTCGTTGAAATGAAACCATTGCTGTTATCCCCCTCGACTTGCATCCATGATTGCTGCCGTCCCGTTCGAAACCTCATCCCAAAGCTGTCTATTGCTTCAGATGTTAGACTGTTAGCCGATGTGAGGCGACGAAGCCTCATTGAAGACAATGACGCTTTACTTTCGTTCGACGATGAAATCCTTGAAAAGTCGCTTCGCAGTTGAGAATGGCTCAAGTTGCTGTCAAAGAAGTCATTAAAGAGATCGTTTCCGTTTCCGTTTCCATTTCCGTTTCCATTTCCATTTCCGTTTCCGTTTCCGTTCCCATTCTCTTTACCACTGGGTTTGTCTTGATAAGGATCTTCTACTGCCTTTCTAACTCTCTGCACTCTCCGCGATGCGGTTTTTTTCGTTGTCACCACCTTAGTCTCTTTTTTTCTGCTTCCGACGTTGTTACCTCTCGGAATGCTATTTTTGCTGATTGGAGAGGTATCAACCGTTCTCTTCTTGTCCTTACTGTTGACAATTGGCTCACTGTCTCCTCCGCGAGTTTTCTTTCGCCTTTCCCTTACCCTTTCAGAATTCTTCAGATCTTCTTCGTATTTTGCCTGTGATGCTCGCAGTACCTCAGGATCGTCCATCTTGACATCACGGAACAGTTGAGAAATTTTTTCCATAGCTTTGACAACTCCAACATCATCATATGAATCTGATCCTCCAGGTGATCTTGCGAGAAATCGCGCTGGTGGCTTCAAAGACCGAAGGTGCTGCAAAATATCATGAACAACCTCCAACTTCCTGTTGCCATGTGTATCTTTATAGCCGGCCCACATAAGCTGAACGTACCGCCCTATCCGCTTGTTACCTTCATTCCCAACTGCTGGAGGCCCTTTCCCCATGAACACGTCGTTTGGTGTAGCATCTTTCTTCCCAATAGAACGCACAATATACCAGCTGTTGTCTGGTGCTTGCTCTTCAAGATTTCCCGAGCGAGTTCGTTGCGCTGGACCAGGCAGAAATTTAGCAAACTTGTTGGTTGTTTTGGCCATAATCTAAAATCTTCCTTTTTTCTTTTGTTAGGTTGCATACAAAAGGAGTAATAGGGGGGACAAGAGACAACTTCAGTGCTGGCAAGTTTGGGTCAAAAAGAGCGGGATTTAGCTGTTATTTGCAAGAACCAGTCCACTAAAACTTAAATTCGCTGTTGCAGATGAATAAAATGAGAGAAAGTTTTAACGGACGCCCTTTAAATTTATTGAAGAGAGAGGATCCCAAGAAAAGTTAAGTACCAGTACCTCTTAAACAACAACACAAAGCGTAAGACCTTGCCAGACTGTTCTTAATAAATACATACAAGATGACGTTCAGATTGATTGAAGATTAAGTACCAGTACCTCTTAAACAACAACACACCTTGCCAGACTGTTCTTAATAAATACATACAAGATGACGTTCAGATTGACTTCTCGTCCTTTAATTTTGCGCAAACAGCAGCACATCACTCTACGCTTCTTCTCGAGGAAGAAAGCACATCCATTGACATTAATAACACCTCACCCATCAACGACTGGACAGAAAGGGAACTACAGCGGTGATTGGTGCGACGAAACCTCGCTTCCTGACGGTCACGGGACCATGATTTGGGACAATGGGATAGCGTATGAGGGTGCTTGGTTTGGTGGCCTTTTCCACGGAAAAGGCAGTTTAACTTACAGCCGCGGCGGAGGATATACCGGCAACTGGGTTCAATCGCAGCGCACTGGGGAAGGCACGCAATATTTTTCTGGGAAGTTCGGTTACAATCACTGGTCAGGAAACTTTACCTCTGACAAACCCGATGGAGTGGGGGTTATGGAATTTGTGGGGAAAAAAGAACCGTCAGAAAAGTTTGAGTTCGACATGGGGGAGGTGGTAAGCACAACCGAAGAATACGAAACGTTCGATGGCGAAGTTACTAGCATTGATGACGGATCTCCATCAACAATGGGTGTGAAGGGACGATACAATGGTGGCTGGAAGGATGGAAAACCTTGGGGGTTTGGAAAGATGAACTGGGAGAATGGCATTGAGTACAAAGGGATGTGGAAAGACGGAAAGTATCACGGTCATGGGAGAAAGCTATACTCACGCGGTGGTGGGTACGAAGGTTCGTGGGTGTCGGGATTGCGCTCAGGTTTTGGCATATCATTTTACAATGACGAGTCTCTTGGCAAGTTTGGCATACTTCGTTGGGAAGGCCAATTTGAGAACAACCTTGCTCACGGAGAGGGACAAGCGTACGTAAAAGCACCAGAAACTGACGAGTTGGGGCGATGGGAGGGCGATACAGCTATCAAAGGACCAAAAATATCCTTCGTGAATGGACAACCAACAAATTTTCCATGACAGGCATGGTGTTGATGATGGCTTTGTTACTGCCCCCCACGAAATGAATTTAAAGAAGAAAGCAGCAGCAGATAGTTTTTGCAGGAGCGATTTCTTTTTACAAATCCTCCCTCTGAACACTTTCGCGGATGAATTATTGTAGAACTAATTATCATTATAGCATCAAAAATATTTTTCATCATCCGGTCAGTCAAAGATCCCCCTACAAAGGTACTTTTCATAACAAACCCCTTTGAAACTCTTCTCTCACGCCTCAACAATTCCCGAAAATGGAAGGAAACTATGAATCTCCCACCAAAAGGAAGGTTCGGGAGGAGACAGCACGCCTGAAAAGACTCTCGGTCGTACAAGCTTCGATCCTTAGGCAGTCTTTTTCCTCGCGCCTATCGGAGATTTTAGAAGTCGTGGACCCGCTTTTGAAGCACGGGAAGTCGACAAATTTGACGAGCTTAGCCGGAATCGAGCAACGGATCGCGGATGTCCGATCGTGGGGGGAGCTTTCTTTGGGATCTGCTGAAAACATAGACATCGGGGGTGGCATATTTGGGGAAGAAGCCGACTTCATGCGGAAAGAGTTAGCTCGTCTCAAAAAGAGCGAAAATATCGACGCTAGTAACGACGAAAACGACGAAAACGGCCAGCAGAAGGATGGGAAGAAGGATAGTTTAGCCCTCAAACTAAAGCTGAAGGAGATGAAGAAAGCAGTGAAGAAACTCGAGAAGGAAAAGAGCAAGTTGTTGGTCAAGCTTCAGAAGTCGCAAGGTCTAGAAGGGGGGGCCGGGGGTCCGCCCGGTGGGCCACCGCCTTCATCGACTAAAAAGGGACTTGGCCCCCTCCCACCGAAGAAAGGGCCTTCTTCTGGTCCTCCTCCTTCAAAAAATGGCCCGTCCGGGCCTCCCCCTCCAACCAGCAGCGCGGCAACTGACGCCCTCAAAACTGAAGTAGCAAATCTTCAGTCTGCGAACAAATCCCTCACGGATTCTAACTTGTCGCTGAAGGAAAAGTGTGAGATGCTCACTGTCGATGTCAAGAACTTTGAGGCGGAGGCTGAAGAGCGAAAGCGGAATGAGGAGGGAAAAACATCGGAGGTGGAAAAGTTGCGACAGGAAGTTGCGAGCGCGAAGCAAGAAGGGGATGCGATTCTGACAGCCGCGAAAGCACAATTCGACTTGGAGTTGGAAAAAGAGAAGCTTGAGCATAAAAAAACTATTGCCGATCTAGAGGCCAAGTGCTCGAAAATGGCAAAAGCGAACAGCGCTTGGATATCGGACGTAAAACGGTTGCAAGAAACGATCCAATGTCTTCAGGCGTGTCACAGAAAACTGCAGACGGACATCGTCAAAAACACTCTGCAAGGCTCTATGATTTCTCTTATTGCTGACACAGGCAAATCAGTCCTTCAGGCAACTCAGAGCGTCCAGGAAAATGACAAAAGCCTCCGAGATAATTACGAGAAAGAGGTGAAAGAGAGGAAACGCCTCTTTAATCTTGTACAAGAGTTAAGAGGAAACATTCGAGTATTTTGCCGTTGTCGCCCGCCGCTTCCGAAGGAGCTCGAGAAAAACGAGGGGGGGAGCGAAATTGTGGTGAAGTTCCCCGAGGAAGGAGCAGTCAGCCTCAAGAATGACAAGGGGAAGGAAAAAATTTGGGAGTTCGACCAAATATTTGGATTAAAGACCGAACAAGCGACGGTCTACGACGAGGTTTCTCCTCTTGTAACTTCAGTACTTGACGGCTACAATGTATGTATTTTTGCCTACGGCCAGACTGGAACAGGGAAGACCTTCACAATGATGGGGGACATGGAAGGACCGAATGCCGGGGTAAATACCCGCGCTCTAGCGGAGCTTTTCGAAAAGAGTAAAAAACGGAGCAAGGTCGTGCAAGACACTATTACTGTCAGCATTTTGGAGGTTTACAATGAGGCGATCAAGGACTTGTTGACTTCAGATGGGGATAGAAAGTACACAGTACGAGAGGGTCCTCACGGCAACTACGTACCTGACCTGACCATCGTGAAAGTGTCATCCTTAAGCGACGTTATGGACTTACTTGAGCTTTCTCATGCCAACAGGGCCACAGCCAAGACAAACATGAACGAACATTCTTCGAGATCCCACTTAATCCTTTCTGTTTATGTAGAGAGCAAGAACGTCCTATCAGGGGAAGTTACGAGAGGAAAAGTAAGTTCACAGCGGCTGCGACACGTTGATCAATACACTCTCGCCCTCCATCTCTTCCCCTGTCCCCCTTTCTCCCCAACCCCAACTATTTATATATCCACGTCTTCTTTTTCTTTTTTGTTCGTCTCCATGTTGTCTTTTCTGACTCTTCTCTTGTCATCTTCCCTTTTCCCAGCTCCACCTGATAGATCTGGCCGGTAGTGAGAGACTTTCTAAAAGCGGTGCCACAGGCCAGGCAATGAAAGAGGCTCAAAACATCAACAAATCTCTTTCTGCACTTGGCGACGTGATTGCCGCTCGTGGCGCTGGGGTGAAGCACATACCGTTCCGCAACAGTACACTCACACAGCTTCTCCAGGATAGCCTTAGCGCCAATAGCAAGACTCTCATGTTCGTGTGCGTGAGTCCCGTGATGTACAACGTTGAAGAAAGCTTCTGTTCACTCAATTTCGCAGAAAGAGCTAGGAAGGTTGAGCTCGGAAAGGCGAAGAAGAACGTTGCTAAGTGATTTTGGTCCGACCAGTTTGGGCAGTTTTTGCAGTGGATATGAAAATTAAATTAAATGTATGAATTACTGTTAGCCAAGCAATACAATCGCGTGACAAATACTACTCTTACCGTTTTTTTAGTATTTTATATGAATCATTCATTATTATTATTATGGTTTTGGTAAATTACATGGTCATGCAGTCACAAATGAAAAAGAAAAGGTGAAAAGAAAAGCCATCAGAAGACTCTTCGCCTTTCTTCTGGGAGTAAAAATCCAATCACCTTTAATAACAATCTAAGTAAGTGAGAAGCTCACCAAGTGCTAGCATTGATACCTGTGATCGCTTGCGTGTTCTTACTTTATCACTAACCCTCCCTCCCCCCACCTGATCTAACCTTAACTTGTCTGATCCGACCAGATCCAGACTCTGTTACAGCACTAGACAAGGGCTAAACAAGCGCAATTACATCATGCAGAACATAAAATGCGTAAGTTTTCGTAGGTTTCTTGATGTGTGCTGAAGAAGTGCTCCCTGGAGGGAGGACCCAAGCTCTCAAATTTCACTCCCACGAGACAAACATGTCCCTACTCTTTTCATTAACTAACCATCGGCTTCACACCCCACCCATTCTTAGGTCGTTGTTGGCGACGGAGCCGTTGGTAAAACCTGCTTGCTCATCTCCTACACTACCAATGCCTTCCCCGGGGAGTACATCCCCACCGTCTTCGATAACTACTCTGCCAATGTGATGGTCAATGGCCTCCCAATTAACCTCGGTCTTTGGGATACAGCAGGTCAGGAGGATTATGATCGTCTGAGACCGCTGAGTTACCCCCAGACTGACGTATTTTTGATTTGCTTTGCCATCACAAGTGTCAGCAGTTTTGACAATGTCAAGAAGTAAGTGAGAGTTTTTGTGGTTGAAGTTGTGATTTTTGTTGGGGTCTCTAACCCCCCTCCTTCCTCAATTTGTCGTTCTCCCGTAACAGCAAGTGGTTCCAAGAGGTTAACCACCACGCCCCTGGCGTTCCCTTCATTCTCGTGGGTACCAAGCTTGATCTGCGTTCTGATGATGAGACTATCAAGAAGCTCGCCGAGAAGCGTCAGCAGCCCATTACCTTCGAGCAGGGGCAGGCCCTTGCCAACGAAATTGGCGCCTATAAGTACGTGGAATGCTCCGCGCTTACCCAGGCTGGGTTGAAACAAGTGTTTGACGAGGGGATTAGGTGTGTCTTCAATAAGAAGCAGGCACCCAAGAAGAAAAGGGGGGGTTGCGTTATCCTGTAGGGTGTCGTCGTCAGAGAGAATGAGAATGGTATTACGGTAACTGTGGTTATAAAAATGTTGCTTGAAACGCAACACCGTCCTTGTTATTTATTTATATCCGTTTTGTCGTCTGCCATCGCGGAAGTCAATTAATTACATGCATCTCGTCGTACTCTCCCCTCTGCAAGCAGCACTTCACTCGCATGTCCAAAAAACAGGATAGCATTCTTTTTCAAACAAAATTTATTATTCCGTGCTGGTCCACTATTCGGTTCCCCCCTGAGTTAGTTAATCTCCCTCTCACACCCGTGCAATCCTTTAAACCATCTGGGTGTTCTTATTACTGCTCCCTCCCTGGTTTCTCGTATTAACCGAGTTGCTCCTCTTATTTACGACAATGCATCCGACGACACCGAGGACGCAAGCTGCAACCGCCATGCCGACATAAAGCGCAGTATCATATTCAGGCTCAGTTGTGTCTTCGTATCCAGTTCCGAACTCAGGATCCCAGAAGATCTTCTTTGAGCGCTGAGTAGTCTTGAATGTAAAGGCAATCTCTTTGATCTTCTTCTTCTTGGAGGGGGATTTGTCATCATCCTCATCAGCCAGGTCCTTAACCTTAGAGATGACTTCGACTTCCTCTTCAGCAAGCCTTCGGGCATTCTTTCTAGATGGCTTAATGGTTGAGGCTGCCTTCTTCACCCAAGTGAAGTACCCGATGGGCTTCTCCTTTTCTCCATCCTTTTCTCCTTCAGCATCATCTTTGTCGTAATCGTCAAAGTCAATGTTCAGGCCGTCCTCTTTATCTCCGACTTCCTTCTTTCCTCCTTTCCCCCACTTGGGAGCTTTGATATCACTGACCAAGGCAAGTAGAGTGCCAGTTTCGGCATAAGCCCAGTTATTGATTTCAACGTCGACACGGAAGTAGTTGGGAGCAAGGCCATCTTCTTTCTCAACCTCTGTCTTCTCAGAAGTCTTGAGGGTGATCTTGACATTTTCGCTTTCGGTCGTGGCTTCTTTGGGTGCAATTGCTGCAATGGTGAATTTTTTACAGTCTTCGGCGTCAGGAATGTCCTCTTGTTGCAAGGTCAAGTTCTTCCAACTGTCCAAATCCATGGTTTTCTTCACAGTAGTCTCATCCCAGTCATAATAGTCCAAACCGTCTTTGGGCTTGAACTCGATTACCTTGGTGAATTTGAACTCAAAGTCAACTTTCTCCTTCTTGTGTTTCTTCGGTTTCCCGTCCTTCTTTTTTTCTTCCTTGTCGTAAGTGTAGTCAACCTTGACCTTCATGCCATCCTTGTTGGGTTTAACCTCAAACTCAATCTTGTCCTTTTTCTTCTCAGAAGTATCGGCATCGGCCTCGATCTTGATTTCAGCCTTCTTCTCGTCAATCTTGAACTTTCGTTTTTTGGGGCCGGATTTTTGTTTCTCCTTGATGTCTTTATCGACCTCCTTAGAATCATCATCTTTGTCATCATCTTTGTCATCATCTTTGTCATCAGCATCCTTGTCATCAGCATCCTTGTCATCAGCATCCTTGTCATCAGCATCCTTGTCATCAGCATCCTTGTCATCCTGCAGGGCCCTCAAGGATCTGTGGGGAGCTTTTACTGCAGCCACAGAGTTGGCACTTGCCGAGGGAACAAGAGAGAGTGCACACAATAATAGTGCGATAAGAAGTGCAATCTGTAGGCGAATGGAAAGTAAAATCCACCAGTAGCAAGAGTTAGAGATAGAATGATTTGGGAAATTTAAAACAATTAAGCAACGTTTCTGACTCACATACGCTTTCATGATGTTTAGGGTGCGAGATTGGAGGGCTTAAGCACAAATTATAGAATATAGCCTGTGCAAATGTTTCTTAACTGTTTCTGTTTTTTTTTGGATCTCGACCAAATTTTCGCAGGTGTTTCATGTTCTCACAATCCACAATCAAACAGTTTCTTTTAGTGAATTAACCAACACAATAAAAAAAATCTTAGAAGTTTTAAACGCATTCCCAGGCATTTATTGCATATTCGTTCAGAGCTATCGCTTATTAATTACATCGCTCATTATTACGTACTCTGGTCCCAGAACTATCGCTTGTAACTGTCCTCTTTCATCAATTCATGGAACTCTTCATAGCTGATTGTGCCGTCCCCATCCTAAAAAAAATAATGCGTTAGATAAATCTTATTGCGACAGAAAAGGCCAACGCACGCGCACAACACGAATCTTCCCCGTCTCTTCGCATCTGTACTCACAATGTCCACATCCTTCATGATCTCCTTGGCCTGATCAACAGTCCCGAAGACGGATGACAAGTCCTTTATTGTGATGCTTCCCCGCTTCCCTTTGTCAAAATAATTGAACGCGCTCTTTATTTTGTCTTCCCTCAAGGCCAAGCTTTTGTCCATTGTCGCCGCGGCAAAGTCTTTCCAGTTGAGCGACTCCTCTCCATTCATTTTGAGCTCATCTATCATAGACTGTATCTCCGAGTTGACATCGTTGGAAAACCCACCATTCTTGAGGGCGTCCGTGAGCTCGCTCACGGTGAGGGTACCATCCCCGTCGGCATCGATCGCGCGAAAGATCTCTTCTAGTGTTCCGACTTCTGCATGGGTCAGGTGGGTCGCGATGTGAGCCAGGGCAGCTTTCTGAAGTTTGTTGAGGTGCATAAAGGTTTTGAAGGAGATATTTTTGTCGTTGGACAAGTTGAGCCTGGGAAGTGTAGCCTTGTCGACCACGCCAAGATCCTTAAACCAGTCATTCTGGAGCGACTCGGCCGCGGTTAGCCGCTGCTTGGGGTCTTTCTTCAGCAAGCTGCTGATGAAGTTCTTGGCCTTGTCACTGATTTCATCCCATTCTGGGGAGGGGAAGTCAAATCTGCGGCAAGATTTCAAATGCGGACGGACGGATTTTTATTCATGGTTAATTTATTTTGTATACAGCAGACGCAGCGAAAAATGCCGTGAGCGTAAGCGCACTTACCTGGCGGATTTTACTGACTCGAATATCTCTACATCATTAGCACCATAAAAGGGAGGGTAGCCACACAGTAAGATGTAACTGGAAAAACAAGAGACGCAATAACAAAAAGGGAAGGGGGGTTAGCTAGCTCCATGATAATACAACATACTAGGGTAAATGAGTTAAATACGAGTAACAAGACTTGCACAAAAAGCGATAATTACCTAATCACCCCGATGCTCCACATATCGCAGCTTTTGTCATAGTCCTTTTTTAAGACTTCAGGGGCAACGTAGTAAGGCGTGCCGACTTTGGTCTTCATTTTTTGGGGTGCACTATTGGGGTTGTTAAAAGTTTCGTGCCTACTCAACCCGAAGTCGATGATTTTAATTTGGGCATGCTCATCAGTGGACTTAAACAGAAAATTCTCTGGCTTGAGATCCCTATGGCAGATGTGCTTGACATCGTGGCAGTAGCCAATGCCCTCGAGAATTGACTTAACAACCTCCGCGGCGTCGTGTTCACTGTAATGTCCCTCTTCACTCTGAGTCTTGGCGATGATGCGGTCAAATAACTCCCCACCCGTGCAGAGCTCAGTGACCAGGTGCAAATACTTTTCGTCCTCGAAAACCTCCTTCAGCTTGATGATGTTGGGATGGTCGACTTCCTGCAGGAGCTCAATCTCACGCTTCAAGACATCAACCTTGTGGACGTTTTTCTTCCTGATCGACTTGATTGCGTACCACTCTCCGTTAGCCCTGTCTTGGCACTTTCTGACCACACCTGTTGTTGTTAATTAGTATTCGCACAACAAATCGCATGTGAAATCTTCAAGCCATCCTTTTTTAGTCTTTTTCTTGTCCTCGAAGGTCCAGCAAGAGCGCTCACTCACCATAGTGCCCGTGCCCAAGCACTTTCGATTGAATATGGTAACTGTCTCGCACGTCGCTCAGATGATCAGTTATGACAGCCACAGCTGGCTGGTCACTGTTCATTGTCCTCTTGCTTGATCCTTTCTGCCCCTGACTTGCTCCTTGCCCAGTGTTATGCTGCATGTGTTCCTTATCTTCCTTCTGATGTTTCTTTGATACTCTCTGCGGATGAAAGAGGGTTAGCTCCAAGGGCAAGCGCGTGGGGGGGTCATGGGAAGCCTGGATTTGCATGTTAAGCCTGGATTTTTTGGTCCTGAGAAATTATGCGCAGGTAATCACCTTTATTTTCGTGACTTTTTTTAGAGTATTCCCCATCTAATTACCCACGTAATGCCCAGCAAGACGATTTTTTTAGTTGAAATCAATGTGGGGTATGTGAAAAAGTTTGGGTTCCATGATCTATGTCACGAAGAAGGTGTGACGAAAGAAATCTGAGTGCATGCACACACTTCTAGGTCTAAAACCTTCAAAGAAAATCAGAGAGAGATTAATTCACCCTCCAGAGACTTAAACTCTTCTAGAGGTTAAAGGCCACCTGAAATTGGCTGTTGCCACCTTTCCATAGCGGCCCCAGACGGCTGGAGTTACAATTAATTTGTCAACTTTTTCTAGCAGAACGGGAGTTATTAGACAATTATGGTAGATCAGACTAATCGGATTGTGCCCGAAGGGGGAGCAAAACCAACCCGAGAAGTTCCCCAAATCTTCATTGACATTGGCAACCGAGCCAACAATCTCCTGGATGACAACTACTTTCTCACTTTGATGACTACACTCACAATATTTGCCCTTTATGGTGACGACTTAAAGCTATCCGCCTTCACCTCCGATGCGACCGACACCTTCAATGCGATGTATGTATTCTGCCTTGGTTGTTTCAGTTTTGAGTTATTTTTGAGCTGTGTGGGCAAGATAGGATACTTCCCAAACTTTTACTTTTGGTGAGTGTCAGTTTTTGGGCGTAGTGATTTTTCCAACACTTTCTAACTACTTTCCCATCCCTTTCAAACCCTAGGCTCGACGTAATATCAACGTTATCCTTAATCCCTGATTCTGGGCTGATAGACCTGGATGATTTATTCCCGGATGCGGAAGCGTCAGCTTCCGGTACGGACGCAATAAAGGCCGGTCGAGCCTCGAAGGCCGCCCGCGCCACCCGCGTGATCCGCCTCGTCCGTCTCGTCCGCATGGTCCGCATTGTCAAGCTCTACAAGATGCACGGCGGTGACGAGGAGGTGGAGATGGACGACAACGTGGAGATAGAGCCCACCAAGGTCGGGAAGAAACTCAATGAGATGACCACGAGGAAACTCATCATCATGATCCTCACGACTATTATAATACTGCCGCTGCTTGGACCGGACTTTTGGAAGACTGACAACGTTGAGACAGACTACGCGGGATACATGCTCCACCAAATTCACGTAATGCCGGACAATTTGGACGGCGTGACAAAGGAAATGGTCATGAAAGAGCAGGTAATCGCCTATGCAAAGAATTACGACAGCACCATTCCAAGAACGATCAGCAGCACTGAGGTCGACCTTATCTACCTAAAAGTCTGCGAGGTTGCACCACCAGCAAACGACACGTCCGCCTGTAATAGCGATTACTCCCAGGATCAATACTACTCATGGATAGAGGAGGCTACTGGTATGAAATTGACATTTAATAGTTTTGACGAAATCGACGCCCACTTCCACAACAATGAGATATACTACGAAAAACTTAGGGTCTGCACCGACTTGAATAAAGAACAAAGTGAGGTCAGCCAATGGTGCAGCGAGGCCAGCTTTGACAAATCCGCCAATCTGTACACAGCGGCGGTTATGAACATGATCAAAACAACTATTGTTATGGTTCTTCTGGTCATGGCTAATATGATGTTTTCTAGGGATGCACAGAACTATGTGCTCACGCCTATCGAGAGGATGATATCATTGATCACTATGTTGAGTACCAATCCACTGGCAAGCACAACAAAAAAGAAGGATAAGAACCAGGTCGTGGAAATTGAACATATGAAAATGGCCGACGAAGGTTATGAGGTGAGTACTTAATTATTGTGTCAAGAACGCCGCCGAGTATTGTATTGTGCGAAGAACGCCAGTATTGTACGAGCATCGTTCTCGAACGCGAGCATCGTTCTCGAACGCGAGCATCGTTCTCGAACGGAAGCATCGCCCTCGACTCGAACGCCAGCGTCGTTCTCGACTCGAACGCGAGCATCGTTCTCTAACATCCCTCTAACCTTAACAAACCACCAACAAACAAAAAACAAATCAACCTCTCCCCCCCCCTCCAGACAATGCTTTTGGAGTCAACCATAATGAAGATCGGGTCCCTCCTCCAAATAGGTTTCGGCGCCGCCGGCGCTGCCATCATCGGCAAAAACATGGGAACCGGCGAGCTGAACCCCATGGTCCCCGGAAAAATGATCACCTCCATCTACGGCTTCTGCGACATCCGCAACTTCACCGACACGACAGAGTGCCTCCAGGAAGAGGTAATGGTGTATGTCAACAAGCTAGGACAAATCGTCCACCAGTGCACCAACGACTACTTCGGTATGGCCAACAAGAACGTCGGGGATGCCTTCCTCCTGAGCTGGAAGATCTGCGACGACCTCCTCCCCGGCTTCAACGCCTTCGAGGACAAGCCGGTCGAGGAGACCCGGCTCCGGTCCAGCGAGACCGTCCACTGCGCCGTCCAGGGGGCCGGGACCAAGGTCAAGAACATAAGCCCCAGCGAACTGGCGGACAGTGCCCTCGCGGCCTTCCTCAAGTGCCTCGTCGACCTCGACAACGCAAACACGGCCGGCAGCCTCACCCAGTACCTGAGCTACCCCAAGGTCCGCAAGAGGTTCGGGGACCACTTCAGGATCAAGATGGGATTCGGCATGCACGTAGGGTGGGCCATCGAGGGGGCCATCGGCAGCTCCTACAAGATCGATGCGACCTACATGAGCCCGCACGTCGAGATGAGCGACAGGCTCGAGGCCGGCAGCAAGATCTTCGGGGTGCCCCTCAACATAAGCCACTGGCTCGTGGCCCTCCTGAGCCCGGCTGCCCAAAAATTCCTACGGCCAATGGACAAGATATTCGTCGACGGATGCCCCGTGCCCATGACCGTCTACACCTTCGACGTCCTCCAATTCCCCGTCAACTTCTGCAAGCCCCAGATGGCCCCTGACGGAGAGACTCAACTCCCCATCGACTTCGAGAATGACCCACAGTTCGCCAGCCTTCAGAGGGGACTGCACCCCGCGTTCTTAGACACGGCGACGAACGCCGTCGAGTGCTACCTTGCGGGGGAATGGGAGGAGGCGAGGAACATCATGAACCACGCCCTCATACAGAAACCCAAGGACGGACCCACGTTAAGGTTGCTAGGGATCATGCAGGAATATGACTGGATTTGCCCCCAGGACTGGCCTGGATATACTCGCGTGAGTAATTACTAGCGTCGGGAGTAATAGTGACTGACTGACGGACGGACGGACTGACCGACGGACGGACTGACTGACTGAGTGAGTGAGTGAGTGAGTGAGTGAGTGAGTGAGTGAGTGAGTGAGTGAGTGAGTGAGTGAGTGAGT
>Ga0115555_1001130_pt1 | contig 18294 bp, 11 predicted proteins | sample COGITO_mtgs_1104_2_FD_87285 | JGI IMG/M metagenome (GOLD analysis project Ga0115555, IMG submission 87285) | Pelagic marine microbial communities from North Sea - COGITO_mtgs_110407 | ecosystem: Environmental > Aquatic > Marine > Epipelagic | place: Germany:Helgoland, sampling site Kabeltonne... | reverse complement strand
GTACCATCTGCGGTACCATCTGCGGTACCATCTGCGGTACCATCATCTGCAGCACCATCAGCAGCAACAACTCAGCCGTCGTATTTCATCCCGGACAATGAAATTCCTCAAAGCATAATGTTCTCATCTGCGGTTCGCATCTTAGGTGTCTCAGCAGATGACTTCAATAGTAACTACAGAGCAAAATTGGCGTTCGCACGCGCTCTGGAAGCGTTGATTGAAGGTGCAAAGATTGAGAACGTGAAAGGTGTTGAGATGTCAACTGTACGCCTTCTCAGTCTTCTCAGTCTTCTCAGCGTGGTACGAAAAATTACCACTAGTGAGGCAATCGATGTGCTATTTGACGTGGTGTTGGACAGAAACAGTGGGAGCGGAAGTAACGGAGGGGGTCCGTCGGAGGATGATGGTGAGTTGAGGGCTGGGCAGCAGCTACAAGAGCGGCTGAAAGAGCGAAGATGAATGAATACCAACGTTGCAATTTCAAGGGAATCGCGCGAAAAGCGAAAGTACTTACATCGGGGATCACGCGCTCGACACGACACTGTTTCTATCACACCAAGTTTCCTAACAGCCGACAAACGATAACACCTAAGCAGCGTTTCAGCCCGTTTTAGCCTTCCAAAGAGCAGTGGGAGTGCTGGAGCAGATTGTAACCAGCAATGAACTCACAGAGAGAATAAACCTTGAAATGATCAATTTGGGAGAATCGAAAACACTTGTTGTCGATGGAAGTGAATTCGAGCGGCCAAAAATCTATGAAATCAGCACAATTCTAACTGGGAGAGGTGATAGCGGACTTGGATTGGATGGCAGCAAGAGTGATTCCGAAGTACTTTCGACCATTCTCGAGATTTTGCTAGTGCTGGTTGTAATTTTTGGATCGGTTGCGTTATCGAAGCGGCACCAGGTAAGAGCGCTCATATTTGGCTTTTCTTTCTTCGTTCAGTGTCTGCTTCTCGTTGCTGCATATTAACTTCCCATAAACCGCCCCCCCCCGCAGGAGCGAAAAAAAAAAGCCAGAGTGAATGTTGCTAGATGGGGGAACGACGCCTCCTTAATTACCGGTGACCCAATCAATCTGAAAAAATCTGGTGCAATTGTCGACCTGACAAAAACGTTGAGTGAAACAAGTGATAAATCGACACCGACACCGACACCATTAAAAGAGCCCGTTAAGAAAATACCGCAGACTGTGGAGATCCCAACGCTCCCGATTCGCGAAGTGTCGACTAAACACGTCTCAAAGAGTAGCCCACGGGCAAGATTAGAGCCACTTGGCAACTTGAGCCCTAGAGCTCAAATTGTTGCAGTGAAAAAGACGACAAATGCTGTGGCAATCAAACTAGGAGGGGAAAAGATTGACAGATGGGCTCTTGGGCGATGGCTCACTGGGAACAAGAAGATCACACCGTTGTACGAGCCACCCCCCCACAAATGGTTCTAGTAGTGGTAACTGTCTGCTACAGTAGAGCAAGACTAACAGTGATAGTAGTATGAACAAATTGAAAACTAACAGTTTTTGGACCGAGAGGAAGTTTTTTTGTCAAAGTGTACGTACATTCCTGCTTCGTTTATGTGTCCCTAGCAACAGTGGTGCGTTTTGCAGCTCTCTTAGATTTCAGGGAAAGTGCGAAACAGGAGGATCAGGAGGAAGTGACGCGATGTCACACTTCCTTCTTTCCTCCTGTCGAATATCCATATCATTGATGAGTTCTTGACAATAACGGGGGAAATTGTTTGCGCTGGTGCCAACCGCTGCAAAATGATCCTCCCCTTCAATTTCATTTTCCCTGAGAATTCTCCGAATGGTGCCAACATCTGCAAAATGATCCTCCCCTTCAATTTCATTTTCCCTGAGAAACTTCACATGACCAAGTGTGAAAAATACTGAAATACGCTCACAAGTCACCTGGTACACTTTTTTGCCTATAACGAGCTCGGACAAGAAACCAGAATAATCTTCTTTGTCTCCGGGATATGTAGAGAGCAGTATATGCTTGCTGTAGACAAGTGGCAAGTGAAAAAGGGCTTAGTGATTTGTTTTTCGACCAGGTTGTCGGAGGGTTATGGCCATATGGTTTTGGTTTTGCTTGCTCCCCGAACTCACCTAATGGCAGATTGTGACTGAACACCCGTGAGATCTTCCAAACTGCTATTCCAACCCAAAATGACAAAGTTGTCCCTATGATCAAGCACACAGATGGGGCTGGGTATTTCGTTGTAGTCTTCAGGGTCAGTTAATATACAGTTACCAACACTAACTGTTCTTCTCTTACATCTGGTGGAAACATTTTCAGGTTGTTCAATAGGATTTAGTACAAGGGGCATAGACAAGGACAAATAACCATGATGCCGAGTACCGCGAGTACCACCTAAAGTCTCAACATTCATGTCACCTTCTGAGGACATTTTACGTTAAAATTACCGATTTTCTCTCTCCAAGCCAAGTTTTCTAGTAAACTCGGCTTGCGTACGATTTTTTTATTATTTTTTTATTTATTTCTGTGCTCATGTCCTGATATTCGTACCGAATTGACAACTTTTCAATTTCAACTCTCCGGTAGGGTCCCTACTTCAACTTCAGAGATCAGGACCTGAGGGGAGCGAGCCAACTAAATAAATAACTTCTTTAAAGGGATTGTATTCATATTGTTTTTTTAAATAAAATAAAACGTCACCCTGCGCACATCATTTCTTGTTATGACTGAGGAGGAGCAACCAAAGGCTATGAACTCGCCGGAAACAGACAGCGAAGCGAATGATGCACAACAAGAAGTTAAGGAAGAAAACCAAGAAATTCCCCCCTCAAACATTGACCCCAAGTTCCAGATTCCGGAGACGGACTCAGCTGAAGGAGACAGAACAAATAGATCACCAGACGGTGACAATTTATCAGTCCTGGAGCATGCATTAGAACGGGCCAAGCTGGCAGAAGATAGACAAAAAACACTGGAAAAAGAATTGCAGCAAATGACGGCGGAGAGGGACAAAATGGCTGTTACCTTGACAGAGCGTAACTCTGAGATTAGTACTACTAAGCGCACCGTAGATGACCTTGAGTCCACTTGGTGGCAAACTTTTCACGTTATGTGGGAGCATTTCGACAACAATTGTACCAAACTAGAAGAGGAGAAGAAGGAAGAGATCGCGGCAACGTCAAACTCTTGGAAAGAGCATCTGAGTGCTCTTGAGAGCGACTTTCTACAATTTGTAGGAAGCTTTGAATACATGCAGCAGAGTGAATTTGTCTCAAGAGTTGACTCTTGGAAATCGAAAATAGCGAGTCTGGAGACACTCTGGTCGATGACCTTTCATCACCAGGAAGAAGCAAAGCGCTCCATGCAGGAGAAACACGACTTTGCCGTCGATGAGTTGAATGCTCAGCATCGAGCTGCTTTGGCCCACAAAGACAAAGAAAAAGCAAAATCAGACGATTCTTGGAAATCGAAAATAGCGAGCCTGGAGACACTCTGGTCGATGACCTTTCACCACCAGGAAGAAGCAAAACGCTCCATCGAGCAAACATTGGAGGCAGAAAAAGAGGAACTCACCGCCTCACTTCGAGAGAGATCGCAGAGAATAGATGAGCTAGAACGAATGGCACTTATGTCCTTCTCTATGATCACAAACAGCACATGGACTCGATTAGACGAAATCGAGCAGATTCAGCTTAAGCAGTTTGCAACGACGAACAATCACTGGTACAAAATCATGGACGAATCCACAAATACCATAACAAACTTGCAGGCCGAACTCATTAGTGAGGCGGCGAATGCAGCCGTAGTAGAAACCAAACTGACTGTTGAACTCCAAAATTATGAGGAGCGAATCCATATTCTGCAGGCGGACTTTTTGAAGCAACTTGCTCTTAACGCGAATCACGATAAGCAGAGGTCTGACGAGCTAGACGAAATATTTCTCAGGAGCTTTCTACGCACTACACAAATGACAGCTTCTCTTCAAAATGAGCTCATCAACGAAACGACACGAGCCACCCTCACCGAAGCAAAACTTGTCTCTGAGCTTAAAGACTACTCTGAACGCTTCGACACCTTGTCCACGAGCTACTTTATCTCCCTCGCCACCGTTACAAACGATCATGTCAAACGCACGAACAAACTTCAAACAGAGCTAACCAAAGAAACCACTCGAGCCACCCTAACCGAAGCAAAGCTCGTCACAGAGCTAAACAACTACTCAGAACGGTTCGACTCCCTGTCAAGATCTTACTTTTTATCCCTTGCCACTACTACAAATGATTGGTGGGCGAGGATAAGCGAGCTCGAACACCTTCAGCTTCGCGAGCTTGCCACTTCCACAACTAGCTGGTACGCGTTATTGGCCTCCCTCAATGAAACCTTCTCTAAGTCCTTCGTTCATACGACACTAACAACCGAGGCCCTCCAAAATGAATTGATAGCCTCAACAAGCCGAGCAGCCCTAGACAAGGTTTGCGACCATATTATTCAACAAGAGAAATCTGATGAGCTTTATGAGAGAGGGAAAATGACTGCAAATGAGCTCGAGCTCAAGACCGACAAACTGAACCACGCCAAGGAGCAGATTCAGATGCAATGTGACGATTTGGAAGGTTACGTCGGCAGGCGGCGGGAACTTCGCGACCGCATGACAAATGTATCTACTGTTGTCCGTGACTGGAAGAGTAAGATTAGGAATGCAAGCAGCTCAATCCTTCTTGCACAGAGCACGATGTCAAAAAACTACGGGAAAACGAGGAAGGGCTTCCAAGCGTCTCCTTTTGGCGGTGAAACAAACCCCAGCTGGCTCAACCGAGACCTTGAGAGGACCTACAACTATAGTAAAGGCGACTTCCAGAAAATTCTGCCGATGTGATTGATGGATGGTATGCTGCAGCATGTAATGCACTTTAGGGTTAGGGTAACCAAACTGCATACGATGATATATGATGAATATAATGTTTGTGCAACGCTAGTTTAATGGCTATTGGTGATTCAACAATATTATGACGCAGTTTATCGCAGACCAACACGCATCATCAAATCGCAGGTTTGAATCAGAATAAAGTTTGAATACATGCCATGCTGTTGGTTTCCTTTTCGGTGAGGGTCGAGTTCGGATCGAGGGACGAGTTCGAGAAGGACAAACAACATTGAAAAATGGTGTTTACACCACTTAGTTCCGAGTATTGTCATACGAGTGATAGCTTACAACTGAGATCATCTATGGCGTTATGACGACTTAGACTTTGTTCTAAACCTACCCCACCTCCACCACCAAGTTAACACCAACTCTCCTCGTTTCACTCTTCTTTTACTCAAGCCAACCCCCCTCTCCCCCCCCCTCCAGATATGGCTGGTACAGGCAAGATGGAGGCCCACATGGCCCCAGACGTCAATATACTCAAGAACATGAGCTCTCTTGTTGACAAAACCAATGCCAACTCCCTTGCTGTACCCAACGATAACAACACCTTGTCAACTATGATGACAGCCTCCAGTGCTCAGACATCGGCCACCGACGATAGCAACGATTTGGTAGAAGGTTGGGAACATGATCCTAAGAAGATGGAGATAAAATTTGCCTCTTCTGTCCTTAACTGGAAAGGCCACCTGCCCAAGAGAAAAGAAGACATTTTAAAGATTTATGCATTCTACAAGCAAGCAACAGTTGGGGACGCTCCTGGCCCCGAGGACCGCCCTTTCGAGACAAATGCAAAAGAGAAGTGGGAAGTCTGGAACAAATGGCGAGGTACCCCGAAGGACGTTGCAAAACGCCGTTACATCACCTATTTACGCAACATTGATGAAAAGCTCGTCAAAGTTACCCTTAGTGAGCGGCCTCCCTTCGGTTTTCCAAAGGAAGCGAGGAGCAAGAAGCCTATATGTGCCCGCTGTAATAGCGTGAGTGGCTGTTTTCGGCCATTAGTCGACGGTGACAGCAAGCACTACCAACCAGTTCCAATCAAAAACGAGTTATTGGACGATAATGCGGACCCCTCCCTCTTTGAGTACAATAATTTGAAGGCCTGGTTCGAGCACCACGAAGATAACCAGCAGTGTAAGTGGGGTTTGCACCTTCCGATCACGAAAGATCACGCGCGTCCCTTCCTTGAGTGGTTCAACCGACCGGATGTAGGCGGATTCAAGCCCTACAAGAAGCAAAAGCTCATTCCTTTGTTGAGAGAAGTCCTCCACAAGCAGCTTGAGATTTTGTACGCCAGACAAGTCGAGTACAAGGAGAAGCAAGGCGGGAAGAACAAAAAGCAGCTTCATTTAGCCCACGAGCGGCTTAATGTGCAGACTGACCGCGTTCTAGGCATGCAGTACTTCCACAAAGAGGTGACTGGTCACGAGTACACATTCGAGGTTCCATGCCTTCGGACTTCAAAGCACTGCAACACGCGTCGGATGGCCTCGTCCGGCCGAAACCACACACATCCTCTGGAGATCGTCCGGCCTGAGACTGATTATAGTTTTTATGAGCGAGCGGTGGCCCTGCGCCAGGAGACTGTTCGGTTGGGAATGTCGGCGTCGACTGGCCGGGTCTCTTCAAGCGAGGAACGCGCTTCCATCCTTGCAGGCCGCATAGCGGAATTCCATCGTCGACAGGCGGGAATAATGGAAGCCAAACTTAATCAACTCTATTTTGATTGGCGCCACCCGAAACAGCGCGCCGATGTCTTGGAATACAGCTCGGTTTACGTAAAAGAGCAGCTCGAAGACGCTATAAATAGCGGAAATTGCGAAATGATGGCGACAGTAGTATCTCGCGGTGCTCCGCCAGATCACGAAACGAAGAAGAATATGACGGCGTTAATGAAGTGTACAATTCAATGCGACAGAAAGGCTCTGAAAACCCTCGTAGACTCCGGCGCAGACATCAACAAGTTCAATCGTGAGGGTTACAACGCCCTCATGTGGGCCTGTAAACGCGATGACCTCATTATGATCCACGACCTTCTTGATATGGGCGCCTCTCCTGGCATGGAGGGTCCTACTGGTCTAACAGCATGCATGGTCGCCGCCCGTCATGACCGATCTTATGCGCTCGAGGTTGTTTGCGATCACGTTCTTCGGCACGACGATGCCAAGCAGCTCGCCGTTGATCGCATCTTGAATCACCGCAGCATGTTCAGCGGCAAAACTGCACTTATGATCTGCGCAGAGGCAAGAATGTTTTCCATGTGCAGGACTCTCACAGCGCTTGGTGCGAGGACGGATCCTGTTAATTTTAAAGACCTAACCGCTGCCACATTAGCTTATCATAAGGGTTTCACCGCTCTCGGAGATTGGCTACAGAACACACGCGCCATCGGGCCCCAGGGAATCAAGACCTACTCAGATAAGACGGGCGAACGCAAGGAACGTTTGTGCACTGGGAACCTCAAGAAAGCTATCGAGAGTGGAAAGGTCGTGAGTGGGGAGGAGGGATTTAAATTGGGCATGAAGTTGGTCGGTTTGGAGACGAATTCGCGCGCAACAACACCAAGCTCAAAAAGCCCCAACTCAAGGGCAGGGACACCCAAGTCCCCACCGAAGAGTCGAGAGAGGAGTCCGTCGAGGGGAGGGTCGAGAAAGTCGCTTATGCGTGGCAGCTCTCCCGACGGACACCGCAGCCGATCCCCGGACGGCCGTCGTCCTGACGCTCTCTCTCTCATCCCAACCGACAAAAAAAATATAATCGACTCAATCATAGCCCACAATGGTGGGGGCATTCCAGAGTACCTCCAATTGATCAACACAGGCCTCGCGCCACCTGACACGGAAGAGACTGAAGGAATGACGGCGCTGATTCGGGCCTCTATGGAAGGCAATGTGGAGGTTGTCAAGCTGCTTATTAAGGAAGGTGCCGATGTAAACTACGTGAATCGGAAGGGCCAGTCAGCGCTCATGTGGGCTGCGGGGGGCTGCGGGAGCTTAGCCATCGGTGTCATTTTACTGAAAGAGGGGGCGAGGTTTGAGGTGAAGGATATCGAAGGCCTCAACGCTCAAGCATACGCCACAAACGCCGGCAACGATGCATTTGGCGATCTCATAATGTCGGCACGCATGAATGGTCCGATGGAGGCTGTTCGCCAAATTGAAAACCCCACGATTACTGAGAAGGCCGTCGTTACGAAAGAAAATAATGCCCGCAAGACGGAAATGCTATTGACAAAGTACGGGGCGACACCGATTAACGCTGACGATGGAGATTATTCAAGCTGGCAGTGGCGCCTACCGGGTATTGTGAACCGCGAGAACACATACGAGGAGGAACCTCTCAGTAGTGACGACACCGATGCAGAGGAAGAGAAGCGCCGGAATGGCATTGGAGACAGGGGGGTTGTGAAGGTTCGCTGCTGCAAGTGCACCTTGTTCATCCCTTGCAAGCACTACGCCAACTTCAACGAGATGTGGCAGGAGAACCCTGGCGGGGTCGGGTATAAGTGGGGGCTTCGAGCGAAGCAAAAGCGGAAGAAAAAGGGGCCAAAAGTATTTAATGAAGGATTCGACTTTAGGGAGATCCAGCAGTCGAAGAACACTGTAGAAGTCGCCCGAAAAGAACACGAGAAGAAGATGAGAGACGCATTTGAAAAGATGGACGTCAACGGAGACGGGAATCTGAGCAAGATGGAAATCAAAATGGCCATCTGTAACGACGAGGAGCTGAGGGATCTACTGGAGCTGCCGCATATGGCCTCGGACGAATTTGACGAGTTGTATTCTCGAATCGATCTCGACGAGAGTATGTCCGTGACCTTTGATGAGTTCCACACGTACTTTATGAAGAAGAAGGAGGATTTGGCGAGGGAGCAGAGGAAGAGAAAGAAGGAAGAGCAGTACAAAAATTCGCTCAAGGCTGCATACAAAATGGTGGACATTAATGGGGATGGCGACGTGAGCAAGACAGAGATGCTAATGGCCATTCAGAGCAATTTCAAAATCCAGGAGCTTCTGCACAACAAATCTGGGGGCATGAGTGAGGAGGAATTTGAATTTATGTACAAAAAGATTGACAAGGACGGGAGCGATAGCATCGATTTTGAAGAGTTCTCGCAGTTCTTCATTCAAAAGAGAATCGAGCACATGGACGAAGAGGAGAAAAAGGAGCTCGAGACCCGCAAGGCTTTCAATCTGATAGACTACGATCATTCGGGTACCTTGTCTCGGGCAGAGCTGCTCCACGCAATGAAAGACAACGTTCGTATACGGTCTCTTCTCGGAATAAAAGACGCGGACAGCGACGATTTCAACAAGATTTACAACAAGATTGACAAGGATAAGAGCGAGGAGATCGACTTTGACGAGTTCAAGAGGTATTTCGAATTGAAAAGGAAGCACGATCAACAGAAAGGGAAGAACGCGAAGTTCTCGATTGATAATTCACCCGATGAAGACGAAGACGGAGACGAAGACGACGGGCGCACAATGCAAAACCAGGGTTACAAGACGCTCCAGCGCCAGAAGACGAGAAGGACGCTCAAAAAGGAAGAAAAGAACAAGAAGAAGCCCAAGGCCCGCCACGCATATTTCGATACGCTTAAGAAGAAGAAGGGCAGAAAGAAGGGAGGGGACGAAGATGAATACGACAACGGGGACGGGGAAGCCATGGATATGTACGGCTTTACTGGCGAGAGAGGGGAGGTAAGTGTATGGTGCGATTTTCTTCCATTGACGACGACGAACGAACAGATTCTCACCCCCGTCACTTTTCCCCCTCTACTTCGGTCCTTCGCTCAGCTTCTGGTTGAAGACAAACGGATTATGGCGACTCGAAAGAGCTCCCCATTTGTTGGGCTGAACTGCGACTTTGGTGGCAAGCGGTACCGACTGCCGCGTTGCGTTAGCTGCCATGTGGGATTTGCTCGTCTTTTGTTGATGCCCGAAAACCGGCGGTTGTGCGATCGATGTGTGCTACAACGTTTCTGTGATACAAAGACTTTTTGTCGCCTCCTCCCTGTCAATCCTGCTCTTTACGATGCTGAGCCGAAATCTGCTGCCGTTACTGGGAAGCTCACAGATGCGGATCTCAAGGGAATCAAGAAGGCGAAGGAGAAAGCAAAGACTCAAAACGAGATCTTTGTGCTTCCAGACGAGTTGAATTTGGTTTCGTTCTTTTTAGGGGCTCGTCGCTATGCGGAGGCAGAGCGTATCCTCACAGCCCTCATGGAACGGCAAACCATTGCACTACAAAACAACCCTGCCAATAAAGAAGACGACGTTGCCATCGGTTTTACCCTGAGAACATTTGCTGGGTACGAGGAGGCGCGCGGCCGGCTCCCCTTTGCCCGCGCCTTCCGGGAGAATAGCCTGGACGTTATTGCTGCTGCGCTTGGTCCGACTCACAAGGAGACACTATTTGCAATCGACCTTTACGCTGGGTCGCTGATGAAGCAGAAGTTCTTTGACGAGGCAATCGACTTTTACAAAGCCATAATCACCCAGTTCGAGGACTCCAAGGTAGCCGATAGGAGAGAATTAGCTGTCACGATGAGTATCAAGATCGACAATGTTTCCGAGCGCAGAGAGACTGAGTGGATGGAGCTCGAAGACGAGCTGACCGCGAAAGTTGAGGATGTCAGCAAGCCCGGCTACAAACCCGTCGTTGGCGGAGAATCCATTGAAGCAATGGAAAAAATGCTTGGAAGTGACGAAAAGTGGGACCGCATCGGTGCCAAAGATTTTAGACACTGCTGCAAACTGCTGGGATGCTTTAACATCTTGCGATTTTACCTTGCGGTCAAGGAATTTAAGGCCTTAAGGGCGGGGGAGGCTGGTTATGTGCACTTATGCAGGCGGATCTTCAGGGACTTTATCCTTGAAAAGGACATGCTGGGGTATGTTGACGGCGAGCAACGACTACAGATACAGGATATCGTGGAACAAGAGAAACGAGCCCCTCCGAATTTCATGTACGACGAGCTCTTTGCAGTCACCAAGCACGAACTTTTTGAGAAGGGCTGGACCAAGTTTCTACACATGGAGGTGGGAAAAAATTGGTGGAGTGATAGCAACATGATGCGCTCGTCCGGCCCGAAGATTATCTACTGTCAATCGATACTCCGCATGATATTGGCTAAACGGGAGATCAATTTGTGTGGACAGTTGGAAATCCCAATGAGGGAATACTATAAGAAGAAAGCGGGCGACAAGGTTTTATTTGGGCAATTCATGGCAGAAAGGAAACGTATTTTCGGCATCTGCAGCGAACTTAAGGTCAGCATAACGGAATATAATGCCAAATTTGCGGAGCTTCCCCCCAACAAGTTCGAAAAGTGGGTCAAGGGAAGGAAGATGAAGATCACCGAAGCCAAGGCTTTACGGGAGTCCGTGGGCTTGGGAAAAAAAATGGAGAAAAAGCGGGCTAGCTCTATTGCGAAGAAGAACGAGGCAAAAAAGGTGACGAAAGGCGCTTTTGAGGTCCAATTTACGATCCACAAGTGTACTGATCTAAAGAAGGCGGATATGTTTGGGAAATCAGACCCAGTGGTGGTGCTCAAGTATGGGGAAGTGGAAATTGGTCGGACAAGCGTAATAAGCAAAAATTTGAACCCAAACTGGGGGAAGTGGAAGATTAATAGTTGCTGGGTGCCAGGAGAGCTTGATAAGAAGAATGTCCCGCAACCGAGCGCGGGGGAGTTCTTCCTGGAGGTTTACGACGTTGACCAAGGGGTGCGACTGGGGGACTTTCTAGGCTGTTGGACTTGTATCACGCAGATCGCATGCGACGAGACCGAGAACAGAATCTTCAAGGAGGACAAAAAGCTCGGTAAACGGGATAAGGGGAGCAATAATTGCGTGGGAGGGAGCGTTAATGTCAGCGTAAATTGCAAATGGGTGCTTGGGGCCACTGAGGCTTCTAAGCTCACTTTCCCTGTTACTGTCAAGGACGGCGGGGAGGAAGGTGCGCCCGGGAGTGGGCCCAAGGGAAACAAGATAGCTAACGCCGCAGGGAGCGTGGGATCCGGTATTAAGAATATGTCAGCCAAAATGCCCAATATTAGGAACCCGTTCGGGAAGAAGCCACCGAGCGAGGAGGAGTTGGCGCCTCACTTTAACATAATATTAGATGTCAACAAGGCGACGGGGTTGGCCAAGGCGGACATGTTTGGCAAGAGTGATCCATGCGCTAGGTTGATGTGGAAAGGTTCCGAAGTGGACAGAAGTCACATAGTTAGCAAGGACTTGAACCCTGTATGGAACTATAAGTTCAAAAAAATTCTGATTCCCTGCCAAGAAGATGGAAAAATGGCGGATGAGATAAAAAATGAGGAGGTGACGATTGAGGTCTACGATTGCGATGCCAGAATGCTGGGAGATTTTCTTGGCAGGGTGTCTTTCGACGTTAGCGCTTTGCTGGCACGGAAAGGAGACGTTAAGGTGAAGCACTCGCTGAACCAGAAACCAGACGCAAAGAAGAAAAGCAAGTTGGTCAAGGGTGATGTCTATGTCAGTGTTGAGACTGAGTTTGTGGCGGGCAGGAGCGAAGAAGACTTTTACGAGGATTTGCGTAAAGCAGAGGAAAAGAAGAAAGAAGAAGAGGAGAAGCAGTTGTTGAAGGACCTCAGTGCCGGTGGGTTCAGTAAGACGGACACCTTCAACGATGATTATCTGAGTGATTAAGTGATTAGTACAAGATGATAGATATCGATGACCGGCTTTATTGTGACGGCATTTTTTTTCTCTCTCTCCATCATCACGAAATATTTTCTACCGAGCATTACCAGTTTAATTCAGTTACCTTTTTTTGGTTGAGGCCGTTCAATGCATCACTCAGGATGCATTGCATGCTTATTCAACTCTCTCCAGAGCAGCCGATCCTTGTTGTAAGTTGGATGGAGATCAGTGTAAGCAAATCTATTACTTGTAAATCCAAGCGTTACACCGAGGAAACAAACCAGCAAGAGGCTGAAGAGTTCTGTTCCACTGGCTATAAAATCACGAAGTAAAAACAAACGGACCTTTTCTGAGCCCCAATCCTCACGGGGGACACAGCCGTTATTTGCAAGACAGTCATATTCCTTTCCGAGGTCATACGTACTACAACAGTCCAGAGTGATCTGGAAAAAGAGCACCATCAGGGCAGCAATTCGAAAAAACTGATGGTTGTCCACAATCTGGCAGATGATGCAGCTCAAAACCCCTGTAAGCGGCCGCAAGAAACTGAAGGTGAAGGAATGTTGACCATTACCTGTGTGGTCATTGAAGCTCGTTAGGGGCTGATTTACTGGTGGTTTCTGGGTGTTTTGGGTGTTCGGCCGGCAAGCGCAAGGAAGTTTCGCACAAGGAGGGTTCGCACAAGGAGGGTTCGCACAAGGAGGGTTCGCAAGGAGGGTTAGCTGACAATGAACCTGACAATGATAACGTTGGCACACACGCACACCACACACAAAAGCTCTTCCTTCCGAACAACAAGCTCACTCACAAGAAAAACGTTCCAGTAAAACAGGGGAATCATTGAGCCCGCGACTATAAGGGTCGAAAAACGCAGCATTATCATCGCCCGCCGTGTCTGGGCGAGCAGAGAATTGTTCCTGAGGAGGCTATTGTTTATGAAGGTGATGTGAAAAAATATGAAACCAAGACATGCCAGAGACCAAGATGCGAGTATTCGGAATGTTTGAGCCGTCGGAATCGACGTAGTCACACCGACCATGGACACACTCTTCGGATACCGCACTTCACCGATCTAAAATGTTTAGGGACCCAGAGTCTGATCGGGAAAAAGGTGTTTCAAAAAAGAGGTGGTTGCTAGTTGAGGATGTTCAACAAACGGGTGTCAGATTCAGTGCAGGGGAATGGAATAATAGCGACGTCGTCCACGCATAATTTTCATTGTGAAAATTTGCCGTAAATGGGTTTAACTTAATATTCAGAAAAAAGTGGGGCTGGGTGGAATGATTTCTTTTTGCTTTTGACAATTCAAGGGGGGCGAAGAGCTTTTTTGCTTTTTGCGAAGGCAGGTGGGTGGGAGCAAAAAAAACAAAGAGCTGCCCTAGCCCCCCAGAGATTATTTGCGATAACATTGTACGAGCCAGCGTAACAGAATGGCAACCTCGAAGGTCAGCTTGTTCTTGTACAAGCATTGGAATAAATTGTAAGTTGGGTTAAAAAATCCCTTGCTCTATCTGCTGTGGGAAAGTTAGTATTCTTGACCAGTTAGAATGTTCACCACTCTCTCTAACACAAGCCTCTCCTCTTATCCTCCTAAAGGGTGATTCCGTACCTAATTTTCATCATAGTTTACTCTTCATGCTTCTTCACCCTCGGGCCTCTGGAGATGGGGGTAGCTAAAAATAACCTTGTTTCAGATATTGATAAAGAGCGCGTTTATATGGGCGGTCGTTATTTCTTAGGGCTCGGGAAGGAGGTGAGTCAGCAATCGCGCGGAGGAGGATGAGGAGGAGGAGGACGGCGGCGACGAGGGTAGGGGACATGGGGGCCAGCAGGTGGTGCAGAGGAGCTCGCCACCTTTTTTGCTTTATGCTTGGCACAACACCTAACCTTTCTCACCATATATTGCTTCCCCTCACCTCAGTTCATCGTTTACCCCACTGACTCAATTACAATGGAAATCCAAGAAATTTTAGCTTCGACCAAAGATAAACAGAATGTGAAGATAGACGTAGCTGTAATGTACCAGCTGAAGCCAACTTCTCTCATTGCCCTCTACAATGAACGCCAGCAATCTTACGACAGCTTTTATCGTCGCGAGATAACTTCCCAGATCAAGGAGGAGTGTGTACTATGGGAAACCATCCCAGATTTCTACGCGAGAAGACAAGAGATTGCCGCTCAGATTGAAGTTCGTGTGAGAAGCATGTTTGATGCAAATCATGCCAGCCTCGTTGAATTTCAGATGCTTGGCATAACTCTCCAGCGTGCAACCGAAGACAAAATTATAGAGACTCTAGAAGCCGAGCAAGACGAGATAACCGAGTCGTATTTTCAGCAGTCCTCAGTCGTTCGCTCGCAAAAGGAGGAGTACACTGTAGACGCTGAGGGGCAGATTAGGGTAGTACAGAGCAAGGCAAATGCCATTGGAATTAACATTGTGGCGTCTGCTACTGCCACCGCCTTCGAAAAAGTCACTACTGCTCTCAGTGCTCGTCTTTCGACAATTGAAAATGGGCTTGGACTTGGGAGTGCCAAAAAGATCCTCTTATATTCCTTCTACAATGCCTTCGGTGAAAGTGGGCCAAAGACTAGGGCAACAATTGGTGGAGAGACTAACATGTTCAAGCTGTAAAGAAAGAGAGCTTGCAGAAACAGGGGATAGATAGAAGAAGGCTGAAGTGAATGTCTTTTCTTTTGCTAAACCTTTCTACTTTTTCTTCTGCAGCTTTCACTTGAAAGCATCGATCGTCTTTTTTTTGCCTTTGATATTCATTGTCTCACGATTTTTGTTCTATTTTGTCCTGTTTTGTCATGATTCTTATCAACGCAAGTCCAGATCGTCCTCAGCCTTCTCAATGTCGTCGATATCTACGCCCTTTACAACCTTGCCTGTGTTCAAAACACGGACATCGTAAGTTCCATCCTCGTTTACAGCCGCTATGCTTCCCGCCTTTACTCTCTTGGACATATTGGCTTGAATTGCCAAGACATCAACCTGATCTCCAATGTGGAATACTTTCGCATATTCACGCAACTCTGACACTGCTTCGCTCATAGTTGATCGGACGCGTCGTTTTCCAAGTTCTTCAGGCACATAACCTTCGAGCTCATCCACCAGGCTGTCTGCATCACTGTCATCAGGATCACGGTTGCTTTTCACCCGTGGATCCTCATACACAATATCTTCGTCCTTACTACTGTAAACCTTGGCCTGCGAGCCCCAGCCCCCAGCATTATAAATTATATTGTCCTCCTCCATACTTCCGGAACTCCCCGCAGACGCACTCCTCTGTTTTCGTCCCTTTTTCTTAGACGACTTTGTCACCGCTAAATCCTCAGCATCCCGCTCACCAGGATGAAATAAAAAACCCCTGCTCAGGCTCTCCACCGGAGCAGGTCGATTGCCAATATTGGCACCTACACTATCTCTCCCATAGGGCATGCTCATGGCACTCAGAGCACTCCCCTTTGTTTCACTGGGAGAGGAGAGTTTCACACTCTTCTCGGGAGACATTCGCGCCCGCTTCCTCCCCCCCTGTTGCTTGAGTATATCTTCCTGCCTCTTCCGCTCATCGTCGAGGCTAGACTTGAGGAGATCACCAAGTCGTGACTGCGTGGAATCAAATGAAGACAACTCGCTTCCTACACAATCGTTGTAAGCTGCGAACGCAAGAGACGAAAAGTGAGTGGCTGGGTTTGTTGTGCCAGCACTCGACGCCATACAAGAGAAACAAACTAGTGTGTGTGTGCACCTGCCTTGAAGAGTGCCTGAGATAATGAGCGTCTACAGAGGAAGAAATAAATGAGAGAGAGAAAAATAAAAATAAAGGGATTTAAATAAAATAAGAGCGTATCTCTCACAAAATGGATTATATACATTTGAGGCTCAAACCAACCTCGGTGGAAGGATTTCTGTTGCTCGTGGGAGTAACGTGGGCAACAATGATTGCATTGTATTCTCTCACATTTGTTTCTTTCGTGGCAAAGGCGGGCGGCAGACGACCTCAAACGGACACGTTATTAGTCGAAAGTCGATTGAAAATTGTCGACTTGCATGCAGATATAACGGAGAATAATATGCGTGCAATCAGGAACGGTGACAAGTTTCCTCGGCATGACAAGAATGGAGACTTAATTGTTTTGAACAACGTCGCAGATAGCAACCGAATCATGCCCCGTCGCAAAGTCGGCCGTTGGCCCACAATCGAAAACCCTGCTTACGAGCTGCTACCTGCACCGACCCCAATAACTCCACCTGAACTATCCTTCTGTCTCTTTTTCAAGGAGGACAACGATAAGCTGCTGGAATGGCTTAGCTGGCACTATTACTCAGGTCCCATCAAGCACCTTATGATTTGTGAGCAACCTCATGCAAAAGAATACGCAAAAACTCGGTTGGCGGGTAGTGGCTGGAATGATCTGGTGGACATCCAAACAGTTGAGGCTGGTAAAGACTACTTTCACTCACGTGAGAACGTCACTTACCTACAAAGGCTCCAAGAAGGGGATGAGGAGTTAAAATACGACCTACATCGCCCGATTCAGGGCTCCTGCTACCAGCACTGCATCAAGGAAATGCGATCACAAGGATTATCCTGGGTCTTCTTCATCGACACAGACGAATTTCTGATACCTCGTGAGAGGCCCTACAATACCAAGGCCGTGTGGAGCCAGGGCGTTGCCGGTTATCGTGGTGTATTTCGTAAGATGATCGAGGAAGAAGAGTGGACTCGGCGCCAATGTGTCTACTTCCCGCGAATAATGTTTCACAACGGTACTGAATTCGATAACTCAGATCCGCGCGCTCGGTTTCAAACAATGAATTTCAAACACCACAGATTTGGTTACGAGAATGCCCCAGGAAAATCAGCACTCGATGTCTCCAGACTGGAGCGATTTGACTACAAAAACCCTCACGAAAAAATCAATCCACGCTGTGAAGATGAAAATTTTCCGAATTACATTGATCCGAGGAAGTTCAACATCTCCCTTCAGGCGAACCATTATCTGGGAACGCGTGAAACGTATATGTACCGCAAAGATCCCCATCGAAGCGAAGATAAGTGGAACGAAAAGGCTCGTAAATACGGGGGAATTCAAGATGGAAAATATGGCATTGACCACAAGGGAAACAAATTCCTCATAAGAAAGGAAATGTTTGGTTCTCTGGATGGTTGGGTAGAAGAATTCGTAAAAGATGTTGGATCTTTAGCGGCTGAGCGATTGCTGTTTAAGGGAGTAGGAAAACATACAACATCAGACTTTTAAAAAAACGAACCCCGTGCTATTTGATGAACCCGTGCTATTTGATGAACCCGTGCTGCTATTTGATGACGATTTAATCAATTTCCGCTTGTGAGGCTGTTTCATATTTCATTTCCCCTCATTTCCAGGTTGATTCTTTGCCTCCGACAAGTGTGCGGTCGACTCTGACTCGGACCCAGTGAAATTGAAATTTATTTCACCAGGGTTCTCAAACTAAATCAACAGTAAGGCTGCCTTAGAGCTTTATTTCAAAGTAGTACCGAGTTACCGATCAGCTCAAATTCTACTTATTCGTCTTTATTTATATCAAAGAAGATCACAGCCGTAGCTTCATTACCTTACATCCCTCTTTGACATGACTGATTCCCGCTCAGGTAAGACACAAACTGGTGGACACAAAACTGCCGAGCGCCTCGCCTCGCCTCGCCTCGCCTCGCCTCGCCTCGCC
>Ga0115555_1001126_pt1 | contig 18341 bp, 1 predicted proteins | sample COGITO_mtgs_1104_2_FD_87285 | JGI IMG/M metagenome (GOLD analysis project Ga0115555, IMG submission 87285) | Pelagic marine microbial communities from North Sea - COGITO_mtgs_110407 | ecosystem: Environmental > Aquatic > Marine > Epipelagic | place: Germany:Helgoland, sampling site Kabeltonne... | reverse complement strand
TTCCCACGACTCATTCATACGGAGTGTCACACCACCGATAGTCATAGATGCCGATGAACTCATGATATATTGACTTGTTTGGGCGATTTTGTTGCACCAACAAATAAGAGTTCTCAAAAAAAAGAAAATAGTCGGATCGGAACGACGACGCAAAAAGAAAAGCCTTATGATAGTCGTGGTGAAGTGTGTGTGTGTGTGTGTGTGTGTGTGTGTGTTTTTTTTAATTGAAAAATGTAAAATCAACTTGAGAGCGAGCGGAATTAGTAGCAAAGATGCACATCCTTCATTCATACAAAAGTTACATTTTCGAGTGCTGCTTGCTCGCGATATCAACCGAAGCTTGCGCCTCGCTTTGACATCCTTCGCCTACAACACAACGACACACAGCAACAATCCAACATCTGGCTTCTCAGTTACTTTTCACTAATATATATGCTCGTCTTGCCGGCAGCCTCGTTCTTGTAGCAAGTATCGCAGCTCTTATCAGCCCCGCTGTCGACAACCTTAACAGTGAATTCCGCCCAACCGTTTTCTCCCTCGGCAGGGAAATACAGTACATTCCTCGCGAGATTATTGATGTTCTTGAGGGTCCCGCTGTACCTGAGTTTGTCGCCTTCCATCAAGACGTCACTCCCCCTGCCGGAATATACATCGGCATTGTCCGAATCAAACATTACCTTCAACACCCCCTTTGTACAATTCATCTCCAAGTCATATTCGGTTGTTGGATCTAAGATAAAATCATTGTCCCAGATCATGAATGCCCCGTCCCAAGCTTCCGGCTCTTTGTCCTCACTCGACAGGCCACTGGGTGACAGCCAGTTCCGTTGGCCCTCGTTTGCAGAGTAATACATTGCACCGTCTAGAATGCCAAATTTAGCCGGCGCATCCATATCCATGCTCTCCACGTCCACATCAAACTCGTTGCTCGTCTGCGTGAAGGCCCGCTTCGTCGTCCCAGCTACACCATCATGAACCCACATCTGGAACCCCCTGACATCCTTGTTTGCGACGAAGAAGAGCTTCTCGTTGTCGCCATTCTTAGCCGTCAAGGTGGTCAAGAATCTTGGCTCCCCGCTGGCGCTGCCGCTCTGCACGTCCATGACCAGCTCAACAGTCACTCCGTCGGATCGCCAGAGTTCCATTCCATTGTTTCCCTCTCCGGCATAGTAAACGAAACCGTTGTAAGCCGTAATGTAGTGTGGATTACTACCGCCCACGCCAACCACGTTGTCGGCCACCATCACCGTGCCACCCTCGGTACCGTCAGACTTCCAGAGCTCGCGTCCGTTGACACCATCGTTAGCAGCGAACATCAGCTCGGTCCCCAGGCAGGTCAGGTCACTAGGGTCGCTGCCAATGCCATCCCATGTTGGCCAGATGTCCTTTACCATGGAGGTTCCGGCCACTGTACCGTCCGTTACCCACAGCTCCCTCCCGAATCTGTAATCATCTGCACTGAAGAATAACAACCCATTACACTCGGTGAGCTCGCGAGGGTCACTGCTCAATCCACTTCGAGTATTAATATCGATCAGCAAGCCACTGTTACCAAAGGGATCGCCATCGCTTACGAACAACTCACGACCAACGCCGCCGCCGCCATACCCGCTGTAGTATAAACTGCCGCCAAAGTCGACGATATATCTGGGATCGCTCCCAACCCCTGTACCGGAGTCTCCCCCGCCTACCCGCTCTGTTCCATCGTTTCTGCCGTTGCTTCTCCACAGCTCGCGCCCCCCGCGCGCCCAGCACCCCCCATCGCTGCTACTATCTTTATCCTTGACCCCACCGAAAGACTTTTCACGCGTCATACAGTGATCAAAATTGTTTTCGCCGGTCATCTCGTCGGTTGTCGGCTCACCGGCAACGCAGACTATTCCCGCGAATTTTGTGGTGTCAAGATCCACCAGCGCAGCAGTCGCTGTCCCCGTGGCATCGCTCTCCAACCCTCTGTCCCGGTCGACGCGGACGCTGTCATAGTGAAAGGCGTCCTTATAGGCGCCAGTCACACGACTGTCGCTGAGGCGGAACTTCTTCCGCTCTACACCGCCCCAGGTATACCTTCTCCACCCGCACTCGTTGTGGTACACGCGGTCCTCTCCGACGCTCCCCCGCCAATCGACAGGACTGGAGAAGAGCGCGTTGGCTTCACTGGTGCTTGCCCAATGATACCCGTGGGGACAGTCATAGTCACGGTCGATATCCCACGTGTCACTCTCGCTAACAGCGAAGAAAACGCGTTCGTCCATGCTGCTCTGCCTGAAGCCCCCGCAGTCATCCGCGTGTTCGTCCTTAATCATCCAATTCGTGTCTACCCCGTCAGCACCAAAGTAGATGTAGTTGCCCCACTTGTGGAGCCACTGCGGGTCGGACGACCGTTTGCCCGGGAAGATATCGTCCACCAAGACAGTCCCGGAGGAGCTACCGTCAGTTCTCATCAGCTCCCTTCCATGTTTTCCGTCATTCGCGCTGAAGTAAAGCATACCATTAAGGTTCTCAAAGAACCTCGGGGAGCTGCTAGCGCCCGTGTTGCCCACTCCGTTGTAACTGTTCTCATTAATGTCCCTGACCATTACCTCCCTCCAGCCCTCCAAGGGGCGACCGAGGCTCTCCCCGCGCCACTCCTCACCCTCACTACGGAAGAGCTCGTAGCCAGTGCTGGCGGTCCAGCCGTTATCATCGCTGTTGTCTACGTCCATGTAGTCGAATTGCCTTTGAACGCCAATTTTAGCGCCGCTAAGCCTCACCGCACCGTCTTCATTTACCAGGACAATCTTGTCAAAACCGTGATTGTCGACAGGCATTGTAATCTCAACGTCGTCGTCAGCGGACTCAACGGCGACGTCAACGCTCACGCTAAAGCTGCTCGTTGACCCATCGTTGCACACAATCTTCACTTGTCCTCCTTCTCCGTGGTAGTTTGCCGCCGGGGAAAAACGCAGCGTACTAAGCGCATTGTTGAGAACACCGACGCTGCCTTTCACGACCATCTCGCTGTCATAATGGCCGCTTCCAGCGGTGAACAGCAACTGGTCGATGCCGGAATTCTCGTCTCCCAGACTTACCGTCCCCATCTTTGCGTCAATTTTGCAGCTCACAATGTCGCTGTCTACATCCCGCACGATGAACTCAATTGGCACCGACTCGTCTTCAACCACGGACACACTGTCAACGCTTTGTACGAGTCTTGCAAGCTTGTCGTCAGTAAGGAGACCGGTACTCTCGTGGTGATAATACTCCAGCCCCACAGCATTCACATTTGGCGCGTCATTGACAGAAATGACAGCTACGCTGACCGATTTCACATCGTCGTAATCCCAGGCTTCACCCAAGTTATCAACGCTCGAATCGACACCGCCACTACCCTCTACTCCCAAGCTCTTTACAGACAGGCGGATTTCTCCCAATGATGCACCGTCGTCGTCGTCGTCGTCGTCGTCGTCGTCGTCGTCGTCGCTGCCACCTTCGTTGCTGTTGAAGTTCAGGTCACCCAAGAAAAGTAGCGACTCAACAGCAGCATTTACGTCCTTTAAGCGGCCCTCGATGGTGACATTTTTCCACCAGAAGAAATCAGGAGCGCCGCTGGTGGCTTCTAGATCAGCACCAAAAGCTCCTCCGACCTCGACCCCTAGGGCTAGATTCTCATCGTAGAATGTATTTTTGTAGTAGCGACCCTCTTCTCTCGTCACATTCGGGACAGTGAACTTCAGATCCGCGTCACTGCTGAACCTGAAACGGCAGTGGAACCCCTCTAGCATGAGACGGATCAACCCACTCCCACTGCTTGTCGTGTTAGACTGGTTGTCCTCATGAAGATGGAAGGTACCCGCCGCGGTACCGCCGTTGTGACGCTCGGCACGTCTTCGAATTGCCGTCATGGCATCTGCGTCCGCATGAATCACCTCGATGCCGCCAATAACCCCGTATTCATCTTCGTTCATTGTGAACTGATCCCCGTGGCGGAAGTTCAGGTATGGCTTGTCCTCAACCCCCGTGACGACTACAGGTATGGTCATCTCAGCAGTTTTTGCCCCCCCACTTCCAAAGTAGCCCAGATCATCAATAATCATTTGGATGCTGTCCTCCCCGTAATAGTGGGGGTCTGACAGGTACACAAGACTACCAAGTGCATCGTTGACGTCGGGCAGACGGCCGCGGAACTTGACGACGTGGCGATTTTCCGACACGGTCTCGATGGAGTTCCCCAGTGCCGGCCATTTTCCTCCGGCTCCACGCTCCCATACAACGTCGTAGGAGGTAGAATTCTCCATGATGAAGTTCCCATGCTTAGCAGTCATCAAGATCTCCACCAAATGGTAGTCAACGCCAACGGCGTCCACATCGCTCACCGACAGCCCGTCGATCACGCAGTGGATGTCTTCTTCGCAGGTTTTCACGTCAACGCTGACAATTCTGTTGCACTGCTTTCTGGCGGGGTACATTGTCTGGTTGAAGCCTAGAACGGACTGTTTGGCGTCCCCATAGGAAGTGACCTCGCCGCACGGAACATCAACGTAGTGGGCGTATTGGTATTCGATGGTCGGGGCGTCATTCTCGCCCTCGGCCACCACCACCATGACACGTCCCACAGCTGTCAGACCGAGGTCAGCGTTGCCATCGTGGGCCACAAGCAGGTGGATGACATCATTCGCAAACATATTCGAGCTCGTGAAGTCTTTCGGCGGGTGGTACTTCATTCGCTCAAGCATGAAATTAATGTCGGCCAGCTTTCCATTGATGCGCAAGAAATTGTCACCGAGGTACTCGCCAGAGCTCGAGTCCCCCCCTCCGCAGGCGCAGCACATGGAGTTGCTGCTGAACACACCGGGAATATCGTGGTTGCCACACCAAGCTTCGTTAGCATAGTAGTCCCTGCAAGCGTCGCCGTTTGTGTCCGTCAGCCCACGATCTGTGTCCATGCAGCCTCCGCCTCCTTCTACACCCCCTCCGCCCCCCTCGAGGAGAACGACACCCGAAGGAATCTCGACTCCAAACAAATTCACCGTTCCGAAGTCCACAGCAATCTCCACGTCCATAATGTCATCAAATGCATCAGGGTCAGCGATTGACACACCGTCAATGGCACACATTAAATCTTCGTCGCAAACGCTCGGGTGAACAGGCGTGATGAATCGAGGAGAGTCGTTGACAGGATTCACCACGATGGGGATCGTGATGTTCGAAATCAGACTAACATCTTCGTCGTCGACCACAGTAAACACGATGTCGTCACTGCCAAAATAATCCTCCTCGCCTCTGTAGATCAGCGTACTCATGGCCGAATTGATATTCTTTAGGCTGCCTTTAAATGTCATCTGTTGTGAACCACTCTTCTGTCCTTTCACAAAGTACAATCCCTCCTCCCCTCCCCCGAGTGCCAGAGTCCCGCTACTACAAGCGATAGAAATTTCGTAGAGATTTCCGTTGAGACTGGAGCTGTCGTTGACGTCTTGGTGTTTATCCACGTCGACGACAAATATGCTCTCTCTAAACACTAAGTCGACATCCTCGTCAACGAAGCTTGTATCGACACTGTCCGCGACCTTGCCTCCGATGGGTAGAAGCTTCCAGTTGATACCGGGAACTCGCCACTCAGGCTTGTCATTGACTGCCTCCACTTCGACGAAAATGGTCTCGGTAGTAATCGAACTGACACCATTATTGTCTGCGTTACTGCCATTTCCCAGGTCGTCCACAGTGATGACAATCGTGTCCAACCGCTTGTTGGCGGTGTGGTGGTCGCGGTTGGGTAAATAGGTGAAATCAGTGAGAGCCACGTTCAAGTCTTCGAGTGTACCGGTGGCAACAATGTCACTATTCAGCGCTCCGGCGGTTACTACGTCCCTGTAGGAACGGAAGTTAGCGTTGTCATTGCTGTAGTCGGTGAATGTCAGCCCCTCAATCTTGTTCAGCTTGACGCGGCCATTACTGCATCTGATCGAGACCGAAACGACCCCAGATGCGGTTACGTCAACGTCAGTAATGTGAACACCAACCACCGAAATGGCCTCGTCCTCGACGCCAAATACCGTCCCGCTGTTGTGGATTACGGGGGAGTCGACGGTAGGGACGACGGAAAGAGGAATGGTCATAGCATCCGTCAGAGCCTCGTTAAGAAGGAGCTCCCCGTAAGTTCCGGCGTCGCGGACTGTGTATCCAGTGTTGCCGTTATCGCTCACGGTGAGCAGCATGGCGTCAAATCCGTTGAAGTGCTCGTCAGATCGGTAAAGCAAGTCCGAGAGAGCATCGTTGAGGTTGGCAGCGGACCCGCTGAACTTTAACTTTTTGGACCAAGCGCCTTCGACGCCAGTAGACATCTGCTGCACCATCGCGTCCGGGCTGATCCTCACTGTTCCATTCGTGACCTCTACTGTTACGGTGAGCAGCCCCTGTACCAGTGTCTGGGCGCAGTCAACATCACGGACGGATACATCGGTAAGGCGAACTGTTTTGTCCTCCTCAATTACCAGTGTGTCCACACCTACCCTCAAGGGAGACAAGCCATCACCATGCATCAGCACCTTTGTCTCATTGGTGAAAACGACAGTTTGACCGGTTAAAATCACAGGCTGGTCGTTGACGGCGAGCACATCAACGTTGATGACGTTGACGCTGCTGCCACCGAACTCATCTGTTACCGTAATACGGATTGAGTCGATGCCGGACCTATCCTCATAGCCGGGAGTAGGAAATATTGCCCCGAATTGGCTGTTATAGTTCAAGTCGCTGAGGTAGACGGCGCCCGCAAGCAAGTAGTTCAAGTCTTCAATTTTCCCTTCGACTACCATCTCCTTGTCGAGCTCCCCGTCACCAGCAACGAAATGGACAAGATTGTGGGAGATGAGCTTGTTCCTATTGGGGAAGGTTATGGTGCCAAAATCAACGTCGACGTGCATGATCATCTTGTCGTTGGGGACGAGATCGTTGTCAACTATTCGCAGTGATTCAACACTCATGTTGTGCAACTTCCGATAGCCGCTATTAATGTGGCTGTCGCAGTACGTGCACCCGCTTCCGATGACCCCTCCAACGTCTTCCAACGCGACTAAGACGTTTCCGCTCTCTGAGGCGGTGACCTCAGAGGGGAGTACGACGAAGGGAATGTCGTTCACTTCAGAGACCTGCAGGGTCACGGTCCGTCTGTGCGTAAGGGGGGAGTTGTTGTTGTTGTTGTTGTTGTTGTTGTTGCTGTCGCTGCTGTTAGGGAGCGTTCCATAAATACCGAAATCGCGCACAACGATTGTCAAAGTATCGGCGCCGTGAAAATTAGCATCGCCAAGGTAAGTCAACGATGCCAATGCTGAATTCAGATTAGAGGGGCTGCCCCGGATCACGGCTCGTTTCTCGGAGGCAATAATGGTCGAGATGCCGTCAGCCCTAAGAATATTCAGGGCGCCGTGATCTACGAGCAGCTCCACCTCGAGCGAATGCGCGTGGGCGTCATTACCGTCACTTTCTGTCTGCTTATAGGCGTCAACGGCGTCCACATCACCGACGGTAATGAAGTCAACCTGAAAGAGAACATCCTCCGTCACAGACACCACAAACTCGCTCGACTCGATCTCGCTCGTCGTGTTGCCAAAGACGCTCATCGCATCGTCCCTCAAATATATCGCAGGAAAGTCATTCACCGGATGCACGTTCAGGGCGATGCTGCGAGCTACACCATCGACGGTAAAAGTCAGCTTGTCCATGCCCCAGAAATTGGGCTCGGGCTTGTATTTGAAGAGGCTGAGTTGTTGATTGACATAACTTAGGGGCCCCGTGACGGTGATACCAACTCGTGGCGGCCCGTAATGTTCACCACTGACAATAGTGACATCAGTGCTCCGATCGTCACCAGCTTGGATGATTTGGTCGTGTACTGTGGCTGTCGTTGGGTCATGCTTGTCAATATCGGTCCTATTCGTAATGGCACCGACGGCGACAGAACCATGTTCTGCGACCACATGCAAGGTCATCGCTTGCAAGGAGATATCGACGTCGTTCACAACAAAATTGAAGTCCGCCATTTCAACGTCTTCCAGGGCATCCATCTCCTCTTCGTCGTCTTTCAGAATTCTTTCACCGATGCTTATTGTCGCGGCATCGTCGACATCGGTCACAGAAACGACAAGATCGCTGTTGGTGACGACCATGTCGCCACCGATGCCACTATAGCCGTGATCGTTGACGCTGATAACCACTCTCAAGTCCCCCACAAAGTTTTTGGGAGGCAGCAGGGTGAGGTGCTTGAGAGCGTGATTCAAACTGGATACCTGCCCTCTCATCACAATTCGCTCGGTTCCTTTGAGGCCGTAGCTGCCCCGGTAATTGCTGTAGGGAAAATACACTCCTCCGGTGCTCTTCGTCGACAAGCCAAACTTTGCGCCATTCCCGTCCACTCTGTTGTTCCCGAGTTTTGTAACAGTGATTCCGTGATTATTGTCGAGTTTTGCGGACACGGCAACGAAGGTAGTAGCACGAACGGTCGTGAACGGGGCCTGCATAAGCGCAATAACATAATGATCGTCGCCATAGGGACCACCTACGACAGCTTCCCCGCCGATTGGGCTCAACATGTCGTTGACTGCACTTTGGACCACGTCGGCATTTGAAGATGCGGGTATGTCTCCGGTAGAAAGATCACCCCACATCAGTTCAAAACTACCCGAGAGTTGGTTTTTCGAGTACAGCTGGGTAACCTCAGCACGCAAGTATGCGGTCGCCGAGATCGAGCTCAGCGTGAGGACTGAGAGAGCACCGGAAGAAGCTGGGACATTGTGAAATGTGATGACGAACTCGACGACACGGAAGTCGGGGGTAGACAGGGTGTTGAACTGGTCTCGACCGGCAAAATCTTGCGTCACAATGACCTTATTGGCAAACTCCATCGTCTTTGTGACAGTCGCATGCGCGTCAACAGGTAGCAGAGCGTTGATCATCGTTTCCAAAGATTTACCAGTGGATGCAGTCTCCTCGACTGTCTTTGCGACAGTCGTATACAATACATCGCCCGTCACCCCGTACACACCCAGGTCTAAATTGACGTAGCCAGCAATGTTTTCACCCTCAATCTTGAGGGAGTAGACTTGGTTTCTGTTCTCAAGACTACGGAAGTCGACGCTGTAGATGGCGGGTGTGCCCACTCCATCGAATACTGGCACTACGTCAACTGACAGGTTGAGGTCCACGTTCCTCGTGTTTCCATTCACGGAGAGGCTATTATCAACGAGAGTAAGGGGGGGGATGTCCCCACCTTCATTCATTTCTCCCATGGAGAGGAACGAGACGGTCCACTCGTACCCGCCCACGGACGATGAGACCGGTGACCGCGAGCACTTCACTGAATGAATCGATTCCATGGTCATAAGGGCTGCCTCCATCTCACCTGCCGAAGCGTCGAATGAAATGGGGGCGGAAACATACATGGGCCCAAGCCCAAGGCTGAAACTTCCTCCGTCAATGTAGCTCCCTTCCAACCCCTTGGAAGCGGTTACGGTGGCGCCAGGAGCAGACGACAATATCGACGTGGCAGAGGTGACGGTGACTCCCGCGAAGCTGTCAGGGGCATTGACAAATGTAATTCTCCAAACATGACCATTTTGGGGCGTCCCACTGCTGTCGTTGTCGTTCACATTGATGGTTGTCTGTCCGTCTCCATCGACCTGTCCGGCGTCGCTACCGTCCCTGCTCACTTCCACGTGAATGTCGTTGTCGCGAAGACAGCTCAGTGCATTCAGCTTGGATTCCATTGATTCACCCGTCAAAGAGGAGATTTCAAACTGTGCCTTATCGACTGCGTTGTCGGAAATAGCACCGGTTTCACACGTGTCGACGGTCAGTTTGAACGTGCCGCTAAGGATCCCGCTGCTGGCGCTGCTACTGACTACCCATACAGGGAAGTAGTGGTCGATGCTGGTGACGATTTTCTGCACTTCTAGAGAGCCGAAGTCGGATGAGCTGACCTCAACCTCCAAGAAAGACCCAGGCGTGTCGTTCACATCGACATCGTCAACAGAAACAACAATGTTATTAGCATTGAAGCTGAGGTACGAGTCCTCTTGCAGGGTGACATGGGCTGTATTCATGTCTATCGTGGGGGCTGTGTTGCTGCCGGTCATGGTGAGAGTTATCGTTTTAGTGGCTGTCTCGCCTTGTACGTCAGTAGCCGTGACGACGACGGCAGCACTACCGCTATGAGACTGTCCCTTAAAGAGCACGCGGTTCAGTACAGTGTTTACGTTGTGTGTGGGGGCAGCAAACTCAAACGTCGTCTGACCGCCAGAACCGTCGTCACCGTTGCTCCACTTGATGTTGCCGTCTGTGATTCGGTCTGAATCAATCAGGTAGATCAAGCCAGCGTCAGAGGGCGACAAGGCAACGCTGACAGTCATCAGGTCGTTCGGAGTCTCATCTACGTCAACAATGGACAGCCCAGTAGAGAGAATTTTTATCTCTACTCCGACCTCCTCCTCCTCAACGATATTGCTGGTGGGTGAGGTGATTCTGGGCGGGTCATTGACCGGGGTGATGGCGACAGGGAGCGCGAGGCTTGCGCTTTCGCCGATATCATCCGTGATTGTCAGAGTTACGATGTCTTCCGTGTCGCAATCAGCGCAGGGGAGAAACGCAATAGTGTCGAGGGTTGCTTGAATGACACTCAACGAGCCTCGGAATGACAGTAAGTCTCCTTCGGTTGCAACAACGTAGCATCCGCTCGTGGAGCTGTCCAAGACCGTGCTACCACCATTTTCGGTCGTAATAGTGGCACCGAAAATTGCTCTGGCGGCGTTAGCAACTGCATTTTCATTTTCGTCCGCGTCGTCGACGGCAAATAGCGAAGAAAGGGATAGTTTCCCATCCTCGAGGACGGACAGGCTTGCAGCAGCTTTCAGCGCGGTGATGGTAGGGGGGTCGTTTTCATTAATCACATTGGTGGTTATCGCTTTCGTCGTGCTACCTCCGCTTCCGTCACTCACAGATACGACCAAGTCGTTCTTTTCATGGCCGTAGTAATTCGGTTTGGGAATGAACTTCATGTGGTTGGCCAAGATTGCGTTGAGATCGCTCAGCGTTCCGCTGAAAGTGACACTGGAGGTGGTGTGTTCTTGCACAGCAATATGATTCGTGGCGGCGATTTCAGCATCGAGAAGGAATCCACCTGCTCCACTGAGCACCGAAAACGACAGGGTTAGCGATTCGCCGTCGGCAGCATCCACATCATAGATGGAGATAACGTTCTCGAGCGGCAGCTCGGTATCCTCAATCACGGTGATTGAATCGCTAGCAGTTATCGTTGGGGCATCGTTCACCGCAAGGACCTTAAATGGCACCGACTTAAAGGAGCCCTCAGCACCGCTTTCGCCTGAGCTGTCAGCCACGCTGAAGGTGAGCATGTTTTCATCACCAAAGTAGTTGGGCTCACAGACAACTGCCACGTCATTCAAACCGCCGTTCAAAGAATCGACGGACCCTACCAAATTCAAACCACGACCACTGTTGATCAGCGTAGCTGATAGACCGCCGAGGTTGCTGATCAAAGTGGGAAGCTGAAACTTGCACATGGGCGTGATGGTAGCAGCAAGAGTGACGTAACCAGCGGAGGACGACGACTCATGGGCATCTGGATCGACGACGTAAAGTGCGAGGAGACCGTCAAGGGTGTTGCCACTTGCACTGCTGTCCTCGAAAATAGTGAACGTGGACTTGGGAAGGATTACCGACGGGCCATCATTCACACTGCTGACGACAATGGAAGTGGTGGCAGGTAGACCATCTCCACAAGTAATCGTCAGAGTGCACACACCGTTGAAGTTTGCGCTGGGAATGAAAGTCATGGAATCGGCCAAGGTTGCCGTGAGCGTCTCGGCGGTGGAGGTGACGATACTCTCAAAACCGCCGGCCCCTCCCCCCCCCCCCCCCCCCCCCCCCACGCCCCGCCCCCCCCGCCCCCCCAGAGGGAAAATACACGGCAAGGGGGGGGGGAAAGGCACACTTTCCACCCCCCGGGGCTCGGCGGGGGGGCGCGCACACCCCCCAAACCGCCCCGGCCCCCCCCCCCCCCCCCCCCAGCAGCAGCAGCAGCAGCAGCAGCAGTAGAGATATCAACGTCAGGGTGGGGAGTAAAGCGCAATTTCCCTCCCTCAGTGGTCGTTACCGAACACGACAGAGGGTCAGTTGGTTGGAGATCACGCGCAGTTACCACAATCGCTAGCGTGGAGAGTTCATCGTCCACGTCTTCTACTGTCTCAATTCGGTTCGTGTTGAAAGCAACCGCGGGCGGACTGTAGACATCGTTGACCAGTACCGACAGGGAAAGGGAGTCCGACAGGCCCCCCTCGTCCGTCACAGTGACGGAGATAATGTGCGTGCCGGCGGAGTCATCGGCAGGAATGAAATGAACGTACCCCGAGGTCAAAGCGCTCGAAATCGCACTTGTCGATCCGCGTAAGGAGAGTAGACTCGCAACTGTGGCAGTAGCTGTGACACCAGGAAAGTGCCTATCGAAGGTCGAAAATATCCCGGCAGATGGTTCGCACTCGAGCAACGCCGTGAGAAAGCTTTGGTCTCCATCAACGTCAGAAACGGCAATATTGGCAATTTTGACCGCTTCTCCTTCGTCTCCCGAAAGTGCAGCAGAGTTATCATCCGCGGTCAAGAGAGGAGAGTCGTTGACAGCCAATACTTGGACGTTGATAGTAGCTGCGCCATCATCAGCAGGTTCATGGTTGCCCGTAACGGCGAGTTCTACTGTATCGTATCCATTAAAATCCGCCTTGGGTGTGTACCTCACGCTCGCCGAGTTGAAAAGTGCAGCCAAACTCGTTGCCTTTGCGGTGATGTCGATGCTGTTCGGGTTGGCAGAAACGTCCAGGGCGTTGTTGTCCCCTTCATCATTGTCTTCTTCGTAGTGGATTGAGATGGTGGCAGCGTCGGCATTGGTGTTGAAAATGGAAACCGTTTGCATGCTATTGCCTCCATCTGATTGCAGATGAGGATAAATGATCAAATAGGAGTCCTCGTCGAGAGTGGCAAAGTCATTTTGTAGGATGAATTTGGTGGGAAGAGACTGTGGCGTGACGTCAACGTCGATCGCCTTTGAAGCAGAAAGTTCACCATCACTAACAGTGATTGTAATGGTTTCGACGCTGTCACTATTATCCGCTTTGAATTGCATGTTTGACAATGCGGTGGAAGCCATCGAGGGACTCGATTCAAAGCAAACTGTTCCAGAGAAAAACATTCTCTTCTCGAAGGAATGTGTTTCATCACAGCTGTGGATGATAATGCCAGGGTCGGCAAAAACGTTTTCCATCGACAGCATCCCGCCATTCGACACATCTACGGTTACAGCGACGAAATCGGCGTCCTCGTGAAGATCGTCGTCAACCTCAACGAAAGGAAATACAAGCGGCGTGTTGCCGACCGCTGACAAGGAACCGTCCTCGTGTGCGACATGTAGAGTGGGAGGGTCGTTAACGGGCCGGACGTTGAAAACGACCTTCCCGGTTGTCGACGCGCCATTGGCAGCTGTTAGCGTGATTGTGAGGATGTCTACTCCTGCGTAGTTCGCATCGGGGGTATACCTCAATTGCGAGTTGTGTTCATTTAGCTGGGCAATCGTGTCGCTCACGTGTACCTCACTTGCGCCCGACCCGTGAATCGATGTGATGCTCATGCTGATAATTTCGTCTTGGTTGAATCCGTTGGTAGCGTCCAGCGAAATGTTATCGGTCCACTCCGTGTCCTCATCAATGGTCACAACACCCCCCGTGGAAGAAGAAGGTAGGTTTATGGCCACGGGTGATGCCGCCGCACTACTGCTGGTGACAACAGCAACGTCGATAGAGGTGGCGATATCATCGTTGACACCGTCGCTAATCTTCACATCAATCTTCTCCTCCCCCACAAAGTTTTTCAACGAAACGTACGTCAGGTCAGCCAGAGCTGCATTGACGCTCTCGACAGTGCCAAGAAATTGCATCGTGTCATCATTGACGCCGTCGCCGACGGTAAATGCGGCGAGCTTCAGTCTCTTGAGGGGATTCCCTATGGTCAGCAAGCCGCCCGTCCTGTCGCGAATAGAGAGAGTGACGCGCAGTACACCGTCAGGAGAGTCCGCGAGGTCAACATCATCGACAGCGATTCCATTGATCGTAGTGGGCGTGTTCGTCTCCACCAGAACTGCCAAGGGGCTGGAGATTGTTGGCGGGTCATTCACGGGAGATATCATCAAGTTGATGATGCCGATCGTCTTCAGGGCCTTGTCATCCGTCAAGGTCAGAGTGATCTTCTCCACCCCTTCATAGTCTTGAGGGGGGGTGTAAACAGCGGTTCGGAGCACATCCGTGACGGCGGTTGGTGAACCAGAGACTATTTCGGGAATACTGATGGAGCCGCGGACAGACGTAGCAGAGAGGGCGAGAACATCGCCGTCAATGTCAGCGACGGAAACCAGCTCCGGGAAGTTGTAGACGTGATCCTCTTGGATCGTTGTCGTCGAAGTCGGGAGGTTTGAGATCGTCGGGGCATCGTTCACAGGGCAGATGTAAATCTTCTTGCCGACCGTGGCAGCCAATTCGCCGTCAGAAATTGTAATCGTCAGCGTGTCCGGTGAGCTGACCGTTCCCGGCGATAACGTTGGCTCGGTGGTGATGGTTGCAGAGACCTTTTCGCCCGTCAATGAAGTCTTCAGCTCGTTAACGACGAGAAGGGTTTCGCTTCCAGCGTCACCACAGTAGTCAGTGATTACAAACGTGTACACGGCAGTCTTCTGGCGGTCGCTTGTTGAAATCTTTGAGACGCTCACCCCGTTGATGCCGATCATACTCTCCAGGCTGCTCGCGTCGGTGACCGAGGGATCGAAAACTACAGACGTAGTCACTCCGGCGAAAGTAAAGTCGAGCCCCAAGGCACCTCCCACTACATTGTTACCTGTAGGACCGTAACTGAACTCTACACTTGCCCCGTTGGTCATGTTTACGTTGTTGACGATGGGCAGGGGTACACCCTCGAAACTGTCAAAGAACTCCACCTCAAAGACACTCCCGCCAGTGGATAAGTCCTCGCTCCTGCGTGTCACCTCCGCACGCATGGATTTGTAGGGGAGGCTGTAAGAAGTAGAGTAAGAGGCGTCGATCTTGGACTGTACGAGCGAGACACAGTAGTCAATCATTTGGTTGACAGCGTGCTCTAGCGAGCTGCTGTTAAACGCGGTGACGACAATTGGTTCACTGTGTGCATACGTCCCGAGAGGGATTATATCGGTAGTTTTGTCGGCAAGACCGACGAAGGCGACATTGTCCGCGAACGGAGCACAGTCGAAATCGAAGCTGTAATTTCCGCTCACAAATCCAGATAAGCTGGACGAGATAGTAACAAGCTGCACCTCTCTGTTTTTCTCCGCCGAGATTTTCACCGATTTTGTCACGGAAACGCGTTCTCCGCTATTGTGATTCGCATCAGGTAGGTAGGACAGCGACTTCATTGCATTGTTGAGATTGCCGAGAGTACCAGAAAAGGAGAGTGTAGACTGGGCGTAGGGGGTGGTGGGGGTTGTGTCGGGAATGAAGGTCAGTCCGCTCGCGGAGGCGAGTGCAAGCTTTCCGTCCGAAGCAGCTATCGTGGCCGTGAGACGGACGTCGTTAACATTAGTGCTGTCGAAGTCGGCAAATGACAAGGTAGAAATTGAAAGGGGGAAGTCCTCCGAGGTGAAGAAATCGCCGCCGTCGTCGCTGTCGACGATGCCAGGGGGGTCATTGACATTACTGACAAATACACTGAAGGAATCAGAGTGCATTGCCGTTTCTCCGTCGCTGATCGAGACGAAGACTTCGTCCACGCCACCGATGGCGCTATGCGTGTTGGAGATGGGGGTGTATACTATGGAGGAGAGCGCCTTGTTGATCGCTTCCAAGTTCCCGCTTCCGGCAACGACAGCTCGGCTGGACAAAAGTCGCATTCCGAAGTAGTCATCATTGTCGTCACACGCACTGCAGCCAGCGTAGGTGGGGGAGGAGCAGCTCTGCGAAGGGGTAAGGGTAGGAAGGTAGGCGGTGCAATAATCAGCCAGGTCGCCGCCGCCAGTGGGAGAGCCAGAGCAAAGTGCCGCGAGGGTGGGGAGCGTTGTATCAGTCGAAGAGACAGTGCAGGACGAAGAGCAGGTCGAGGTGGCTGTGCATAGATTTTGTAGCTCAGTATGACCTCTGACTTCCGTCGTATCCAGGGATACACTGGTGGAAGAAGTTCCGTCGTTCAGGGTAAAGCTCCAGACGTTGCCGTACTCGGAGGCCAAGTTCGACGACGGAGAGGAGAGGTCAACGACAGCATTCGCTCCAAAAGGTATCTCCCGTAAGGCTGCCTGTAGCTCATTCGACGTTGCTGACACTGATATGGGGCCCGTGGACTGGGTGACAAGGGTGGGCGTTTGTGCCGTGCTTGTGCCGCCGCCGCTTAAACGTTTCAAGACTACTTTGAAGCTACCAGAGATGGGGGCCGTCCCGTCGATAATTTTGGAGACGGTCACGTCACCGCCGGCCATTCCGCAGGGCTTGCCGTCACACTCTTTCAAGACATCGATGTTCGGAATGTTGCCGAAGTTATGAGTGAAAGTGACTCTCCAGGTATTCGCACTCATTTTGGCGACATCTACGTCAACAATGGCATTGAGATCGACCAGGGCCGCTTTGACGTCTTCCCCACTCGCGTCGAAGTTGAGTTCAGAGGTTCGCTCCTTTTCGAGTACGAGGTGGAAGCTCCCGCTCGTCGCGGAAGTCGTGATTTCCTGGACTTCATGCTTGTAAGGAGCGCTGCCTTTCACCAGCTCAGTCACGGTGACGTTTGTATGGCCAATGACGTAGCTGCCATCGTTGGGAGCCGCAGAGACGGTCATTACGTCGCCACTATTTGCGGCGTCGACGAAGGAGATTTGCGTCTTGAAAGCGTTCGCATCGTAGTACTGTTTCATCGTCATATTCCCGGTGTAGTCAGAGTAATCCAGTTTAGGAGTGGGACATACTTGGAGATTGCCATCGGTACTACTCACTGTTACGCTCGCAATGGAAGCCATTGCCTCGAGCTTCTCCTTTAAAGTGCTGCCGTCCCCGCTGCAAGGGGAGGGACTGTCGACGTCGTCGGACGGATCATTGGTGGGGTGGCAGGGTGGAAGTAGATCGGGGGACAAATAATCTGTGGTATTGATAGGGGCTGATTGAATACCGTCGAACGTCAAGTAGAAACTCTCGTTTCTAGCAGTCGTGCCACACACAAGTTGCTGCACCTCAGGGATGGAGGGGGGAAGGACCGCGTAAGATCGGATCTTATGCTTGGACGAGGACGAGGAAGAGGATTCGGACGACGCGAGGATCTCAACCATGGCGCCGTTGCCCGTCAGAGATGTAGTAGAGCGATCTACTCGAAGCGTCGGCCAGTCCCCCCCCCTACCCAGCCTGTTGGTCGTCGTCGTCGTCGTCGTCTCCTTATTGACGAAAGTGACCGAGTAAGTATTGCCATTGTCTCCATTGGTGCTGCTCGACACGGCTACTGTATATCCGTCAGCAATTTCCGGTATTTCCCCGAGGGATTTACTCAAGAAAGCGGACGTGGCAGAGACGGGCACGTGAACGTCCTCGCTGCAGGCAACAGCGCCCACGTTGCACTTCAGGCTGAAGGTCCCTCCAAGCGGGACTACGCCATCGGTGACTGTGCGTGCGTACACGTTCGCGTTGAAGTCGACCGAGTGCGCAGGTACGATTAATGGAAGGTCGCCTGGACTTGATGTAGGAGAGAAGGTTATCGTCCAGCTGAAAGAATTTTCAGCGACTGCTTTCGAACGCGACACGGCGGTGAGTGCCTTGATGTTGGGGAGAGACTCGAGAGCCTGGCGCATGCCCATCGTGGATACATCGTGGTCGACGGGGGAGGTAACCTGGCCGTCAAATGAGAGGAGGAACTTCCCCCTCACTGGTGAAGACCCTTCCCGGACGGATGTGATCGTCACTTGGTCAAATGACCCCGTAAATACGTCGTTGAAGGCATCGCAATCGTCACAACCGTTGCCGTTCCAAGCTGCAGTCATCAGCGGTCGGTCAATAGATTCTTGAAGGAACTCAACATCCCACGACGACCGGTACTTTCCCGCCTCATAGTTGTTGTTCGTTTCTACCACCGTAACGGCGAGGTTGGCAACATTTGGGAGCCAGACGATCTTATTCTTTACCTCAGCGTTCGTGCTATCGTGGTCGATGACGGCTGTACGCTGGTCGCCGACAAAAAGTTGGAACTGACCAGATACGATTGAGCTGTCAGAGTACAGAGTGACACGCTGGATCTCGCTCAAGGTCGTTCCCTTCAGGACT
>Ga0115555_1001120_pt1 | contig 18408 bp, 10 predicted proteins | sample COGITO_mtgs_1104_2_FD_87285 | JGI IMG/M metagenome (GOLD analysis project Ga0115555, IMG submission 87285) | Pelagic marine microbial communities from North Sea - COGITO_mtgs_110407 | ecosystem: Environmental > Aquatic > Marine > Epipelagic | place: Germany:Helgoland, sampling site Kabeltonne... | reverse complement strand
GGTTACTGCGAAGGCGGTTGCCAAGTTCCCGTCACCAGTGAGGTCGATCCGTTCATCGAGTTCACCTCTGCTGGTTTCAGAGGTGACGGTGAATACACTTGCAACAGAGCGTGCTCGAACTACTTAAGTATTCCTTCGGATAAACTTACTGACGCGGAAAAGGCGCGGTTTGTTGATCTTTGCGGAGACAACGGAGACAGCACGTGGGGCTTTGCCGACCGTGGTTTCGCGGATAAGGACGCTATCGCTCCGGCGGGTGCCATGTATTTCTGGAACGGCCAGCTACAACACTTACCGAACAAGAACTACCAAAGTTCTGCTTTGGAATACGCGCAATGCGCGTACTTCATCTCCATCATCATCGTCCAATGGGCCGATTTGTTGATTTGCAAGACGAGAAAGCTTTCTCTCTTCCAGCAAGGCTTACAAAACGATTTCATGAACTTTGGTTTGTTGTTTGAAACCGTCCTCGGGGCGACTTTGGTATACACTCCAGCCTTGAACACTGTCTTTGGTACTCGACCGTTGCACATCTTGCACTGGTTTCCGGCCGTTCCGTGGTCTATGTTCATCTTCACCTACGATGAGATGAGAAAGGCGATCATGAGACAAAATCCGGACGGCTGGTTGAATTCGTACACGTACTGGTAAAAGCGACTCCGCGGAGATGAAGGAATCGTTTTATCGCAAACGGTGATAAACGAGAACACACAGAAGAAAAACAATGAAAGTAATCACAATATAATTTTAGGTTGAGGGAAGTCTGTCCTCGCGTTCATTAGCACAGTTTATAGAGCAACGGACGTTTATTTTTTTCAGGCGGTTTTTTCAAGTAGATTAAAAGATTTTGGTTTTAATACGCAAAATTCACACATCGCCCGTTTGTCAAATCAGTCAATCATCAAAACGTTTCTTCGTTTTCCTTATCGCTGTCGACGGCGTTGTCTTCTTCTTCTTCTTCTTTTTCTTCTTCTTCTTGTCCTCCTCCCTCCGTATTGTTCACGTCTGCGCCCCATTTCGTATTCGGCTCGCATTCGTGAAAATACTTCCTCTTCAACGCGCCGTGATCCCACAACGCTCCGCACCCTTCGTCGTGCGCCTCGAATCGATGCACTTCCCCGTTTTCCTTCGTCGCTCTCGAATACGCCGGCCCGTGTCGCATTCTGTGTTCTTTCCAGTGTTCCACGTAGCAATTCTCCGAACAAAAGAATGCTCTTTCAAAAGCGTCAACGACAACTTTCATTTTGCGTTCTTTGTACATCTCCAAACACTGCGCGCACTCCAATCGCATCATCGCATCTTTCGATTTCTCGCACCCGCACCCGGAACACGATAAAGTCACCGCATATCTTGGCACTCCCCGGTCTAATTTATGGCACGCGTCCATATACGCTCGATCGCTGTCGATACCTTCGTCAAAATCCTGGAATTTCTGATCTCCGGTTTTCTTAAAATGCGCTCGGTTCGCGTCTCTCATTTTCTGCTCGTTCTCTTTCACCGCGTCGTGCCAAAATTTATCCCAGTGAGTAAACGACCTCGTTTTCGTCGAGTTTGGCTTCGTCTCCGTCGTCTTCAAATCCTCCTTCGAGGTCTTTCGTTGATCATGCGCAGAGGCAGACATTATTATTATAATAATTTAATAAAAAGAAACCAGGCGTTTTTTTTTTAATAACGAGCGAGCGTTTTTTGAAAAGAATTAAACAACAGACCCCAAAAAGAAGAAGAAGAAGACATTTTCCTCTCAAACAAACAACCAGACGCAGGACCGAGAATACTATGCTCAACGCGTGCTGCGGAGGCATCCGACCAGGACACGAAGATACTAAAGAAGGAGGAGTCTCAGGCTTGCACGATATGAGCACGATCGAGCTTCCCGTTGGACACGTGAAGATCGATCCCGAAGGTTCGTTGTTTCCATTTTTCGCGTGCGATTCAAACATCTCTCTCGCGCGCGCGATGATGATTTGGTTTTAAGTTTGTGTCGATTGAATGCAAACAAACCGCGTAATTCGTTGCTGACGTACAAGTATTACTTCTCATCGTCATCATCTTTTTTTCAGACCCGTGGCCGTTGGAAACGTACAACCCACCCAAACACGTGTACAAAATGCGCGACGAGAAAACTGGATATTTGCAAACGTTCCCGTTCGAGGAGAACAACCCGATGCCGGAGGCGTTCGAGAGGACGTCGGAGTATCTCGTGAAGTTACTCGACCCGGTGATTAAACCGAAGAATTCAGAAGGAGGAGGCGAAGGAGGCGCGTCCACGAGTCAACCATCATCGTCTTCGAATACTAATAACAACGAGGGAGATCAAAAATCGAAGAAGAAGAAAGAAAAAGTAAAGAAGCAGTCTCAACCGCCGCAAGAGGAAGCGGACCCGTTCGCGAAGGCGAACTTGACGGTTGGTAAAGTGTTAGAGGCGAAAGCGGACGACGCGTGGTCGGAGAAGTTGTATCTGTGCAAAGTCTTAATCGGCGAAGACGAGGAGAAGGACGTGAAGCAAGTCGTGACTGGATTGAGGAAATACGTGAAGAGAGAAGATTTGGAAGGGAAGTTAGTTCTGACTATTATTAATTTGAAGGTAGCCAAGTTAGCCGGAGAGACGAGCGAGGCGATGATTTTAGCGACGGAGAGCGGCGAAGGCGAGAGCGTGGACGTGAAGTTGGTCAAAGTTCCAGACGGAGCGAAGATTGGCGAGAAGGCGTTCATTGAAAACGAAGAGGATAAGAAGCCGGAAACGTACCCGAAGGAGTGCAAGAGTAAGTTATGGGAGCAAGTGAAGCAAACGCTCGTGATTAAAGGAGGGAAGGCGACGTATCAAGGGAAGAATGTGGTCGTCGCGAGCGGATTCGTGACTGGCCAAGACGGCGTCGCGGACGGGGCGTTTATCAAGTAACAATGTAGCCGCTTATTTTATATATTTGATGTTATACCTCGTCGACGTTAAATCAGTATCGATCAATTGTTTACCAATTTGTTGACCAACTCTACGGAGTTTTCGCGACCGGGCGTTCCTCCGAACGTCAACGAAGAGACCCACGAGAAGGGGTCGTTCGCGTCGCTCTTTTGCGATGTCAACTCGATGGAGTATCCTGCAAATACAATCGGCCACGGTGCTTTATCGTTGTATTCGACTTCGTGCACTATCTCTTTTTTTGCGTTCAACAAGAGTAACTTTTCGCCTTTGTTGTTGAGTCTGAACGGTAACGCGGCGTCTTTGACGACGTCGCTCGCGCCTTCATTTTCGCCGTAAGCGATTTCAAACTTGGTCACATTCTTCGCAACTACGATTCTCTCTTTCGGTTTTATCGTCGTGTTCGAAGGAAACTGGAACATAGAGGACTTCGCCAGATTCTTTTCGTCCGAGAAGAACCACCCGCTCACGTCAACCTCGTCCGTTCCGCTTGGATTCAGAAACTCAACCCACTCGCCGCTGGCTTTTTTTTCGGTATCATCCGTCGTCACCTCTGGCGAAGAAGATTCCGACGACTTAGTTTTGATCGGATTGTACATGATTTCGCTGATTAGAATCGCTCCGAAATCCTCCTCCGATGGCTTTACCTTCTTCGCTTCTTTTCCTTCCACTTCAAAGAAAAACCTCGTTGTTTTTGTCGTCGTTTTTGCCCCGACAAAATAAAAAAACAAAACGAGGGGAAGGCAAAAAAAGAACTTTGGGCGGTGGTGGCTTCTCCTCCTTTTCGTCGTCTTCATCGTTGGTGTTCTTGTTGTTCTTGTTCTTGTTGTCATCGTCGTCGTCGTCGTCTTTCCGTCGATGTACGTGTGTGTTCGATGAGAAGTCTTTTTTTACTCTTATATTATATACTATCAACCTCTCGTTCTTTTTTTGTGTGGGTCTCTCGTGTATTTTTTCTAATTTTGCTTTTAATTTTTTTTCATTGGTTAAACCCTGATTTTGAGCCAGATGAGGGAGAGATTTCCCTTTTTTAAAGAGAGATTTTCACCCTCTTTTGAGGAGGAGAGAAAGCCTTGTGAAGTACTTTTAGCGCGACACATCCGACCAACAAGCGTCATATTCCGCACCCAAACACATTTTTATCTACACCACACACATAAAACATGTCCGCGATCGCCCAAATCACGAACAGATGCGTCTCCGTCGCGTCTGTGAGCAGAAAAACGCAAACGAAGAGAGTCGCCTCGCCGGTACGTTAGAGATTTCCGCGTGTAGTTCTTTTTTATATTTTTGATTGATTATTGTGGGTGTGTGTCATCCGGGATGTGGGAGAGGGGGAGAGATAAAATGCAGAGCCGTGTGTTTCATTCATCATCGGCGGCGACTTTTGTCGGTCGTCGTTTACGTCGCTTGGACAAAACGAATCTGGATTCGCGCGAAGGAAGTATTCGTGCGCGAGAATGTGCACGGATGCGCGCGTTCGCGTGGTCGCATGCGCGTGACCCGTTCGCGTGGTGGATATCGCTTCCCTCGTACCCCGCATAAAATAATCTCCCTCGGATCGGACTCCCCTGTGCTTTGAACGAAGAATTTGTTTTTTTTTCCTCTTTTCTTGGAGGGGCGGAGAGGATAGGATTATTTTCCTCTCTCAAACCTTTAAATATTATTTACTTCAAACGCTGACCGGAGACTTATTATTATTACTACTACTACTACTATTACAGGCGCAAGCTTCTCTCAAGCAAAAGTTTGAATCCGCGAAGGTTGTCGCGCCGGTTGTCTTGACCAACTTGGTCATGACCATGCCGGCGCACGCCGAAGCGGGTAAATTGTTTGACTTCAACTTGACTTTGCCGATCATCGCGGCGGAGTTTTTGACTTTGATGTTCATCTTGGACAAGACCATGTTTGGCCCGGTTGGTAAAGCGTTGGACGACAGAGATGAACTGATCCGATCCCAATTAGCCGCCGTCGGCGGTAACACCGAAGAGGTTGACAAATTGATTGCGGAGAAGGACCAAATCATCGGCGATGCGAGAGCCGCAGTCGGTAGAGATGTTGCCGCATTGAAGACGGAGATGGACGCGAAGATTGCCGCTGAAGCTGCGAGAGCGAAGGCTGACGTCGACCGTCAAATTGCGGACGCGATGAGTACGATTGATGCGGAAAGAGAGAGCTCCAAGGCGCAAGTTGAATCCCAAGGCCAAGCCATTGCGGACCAAATTGTCGCCAAGGTTGTCGAAGTATAAAGAGTTAGAGAGAGAGAGAGAGGAAAACAACGACAACACAACGAAAAATTAAAAGCCGCTTTGCATCATACATACTACCACAACGCCATCACCGCCACAACATCAACAACAACTATATAAATATAACTATGATACCATCATTGATTTTTAGCAGATAGATACATAAAAATGTTTTGACAATCAATCCTTACGAGTGATTTTAACTAACTTTATTTAAACTACTATTCACTATTCTTATTCTTCGCCGCGCGTTTTTCAGCGCGTCTGTTTTTCGCCCCACTTCCAGGCGTTTGCTTCCTCTTTCTCGTTTTTGGCTTCGGCGTCGACGCGGACGGCGTTGGCGTCTCCTTCCCAGCCTCTATCTTCTCCCGCTTCTTTACAAAGACGGAAGAAGAGAGGGAGGAGGAAAAGAAGAAGACTTCTCGTAACTTTGCCTCTATAAGAACCTCGTTACCTTCGTTTTGAGTATTGGAAAGCATCAAATCTTCGATTGTATTTTTAATATTCTTCGCTTCGGGAGCGTTTTCATCCAGCAAGAAATCTAAGAGCAACGCCAAAGCCGCATTTACTTCTCTCCTTCTACGGCGGTCGTAATCGCTTGCGATGGTTTTCGCAAACGTTCGCACGTCCGATGAAGTGAAGAGAGCGTCTTGCAAAACATCCGGAGCGTTTAGCAGCGTCCGGCATAGAAACCGCGAGGCCACTTTCGGTTCGTTCTTCGCAGAGAAGTGTTCGTTTAACCACCCGGTTAGGTGAGAGATGGAAGCTGCAATCGATATCGCCGCGGGTTCGACCGCTGCAGTCGTCGTCGTCATTTTTGTCTCGTCTTCTTCTTCCACCAGTAAGCAAGAAAAATCAAAGCTCGAGATTTCGAGGATTTCTGCAAGCGCGGTCTTGATGGCCAGCGAAGAAGAGTCCTCGACGTCATCGTTGTTGTTATCTGCGACGACGATCAGGCGGCACAGCTCAGATACCGTGGCGAGTTGGCTGTTCAACTTGGGCCGTTTTTCCAAGCACCTTGAGACGGTGGCGTGGAGTTCGAGATATGGTTTGAAACATTTCTTCGCGACGAGATAATCCGATGTGGAATAACTGCCATCTCTCGAGTTTGATTCGCCGCGCGTGTCGCTGGATTCCAATCGAGATAAAATTGCACTTCTCACGCGTCGCACTGCGTCCACGAAATCTCGTCCAGCAAACACGAACGCGTCGGGTGCTTCTGCTAAACCTTTTAAAATCATTGCAGAGAGCACGGCCACATGACTTCGATGCTCGACGGATACATCCTGCGCCGAGGAAACCGAAGCTCGCGGGTATACGCTTTCTTCAATACGTCTCGTCAAGAATGCAACAAAGCTCACATGTTCGACAAGTTCGAGCGAGAAGGAATCGCTTACATTTTCGCACACATTCTTGATCAATCGCATGGTTCTTGACCGCACGTTGCTGTCCGCGAGCGCGTGCGAGCACGTTTGTGAGCTCAAAATTTCAAGCACAAACTGTTTCCGAAACACCCGCGAGGATAAGTTTTCTTTATCGCCCAAAGAGTGGAAGGAAGAATTGAGTTGACGAAGTGCCCAGGTTCGCTTGGTTTTCGCATCGGCATCTCCGGCGTTTACCAGCGGGAGAAACATAGGCAAACGATCGAGATCTATGGACATGCGTTTTAAGACTTGCTTGTTGGCGACGACGAAGAATTCAGATTCCGGTCGACAGGCGAGCCACATGGCTTCGGCCGCGAACGACGTCGCCGTTGTTGGCCAGACGACATCTTCTGCGTGTTGACACTTCCTTTGCATGATCATTTTTTCTTCATCATCTCGCGTGAAGATGCCGTTGTTCCACATATCGTTTGAGTTTCGAATCCATCGCAAAATGGAAAGGACTTGCGTTCGTTCGCGAAACGACGCTCGCGCCAACATCACATCGGTTAAATCGATATCTTCTCCGTCTTCGGTTTTCCCGGTGACTATACGAGTCACAATTTCATCCATGATTGATAATATCGCTCTCGCGAGACGACGAAAATTAGTATCGGTGGAGGAAAGTGCTGATATTGCAACCGAGAGAATGCCCGAACGCACACACTCTCTCGGCGAAAGCGATTCTGTTTCCAGGTTTCGCAGTGTCATTGGAAGTATCCAGGACGGATCGTACGCCAATCGGTTGATAATTTCGTTCCCATTGGTAAGCAGCACATCTTCCGTATCACTATCTTCCCAGAAGAAAAGCTTTCGTCTTTGAGGAAAAGCAGTCGCCGTCATCGCACTTCGTCTGCAATCCAAAAGCGACGTACCGATTGCATTACCGACGCGTTCTTTCAATGACGCTTTTGTATCGCTGACGTCGTCGTTGTTATCATCATCATCGTTAAATACTAGCCTACTCCAAGTACTGCCTTCGAAAAACTTTTCAGCCGCGCTTCCAAACACAAAGCCGCACTTTTTAAGAACGTCTTGTCCAGAAAGTGAATCGAGCGTTACCATAGTTCGCTTGATGCAAGAATCGAAAGCAGATGACGACGCGTTATACCCTTTAAGCAAAAGAGGTAAAACATGAACTGATTTCTCTGTCGCCCATATATCTGGCTGCGATTGCTGCGTATCCTTGTGTAGGCGATGTTTTAGTTCGAGAGACGCGTGCAGAACTTTTGCAAACCGCAGCTTCAATTCTGCAAATTGCTTTTGATTTTGCGGCGGTGAGAAGGACGACACAGAAGCAGAGACTTTCTCCGAAAGCTCGTCCACGCGTTCCCGAACAAAGTGCATCGAAGACGGATTTTGCGGAAGGGAATCCAAAAACTCATTCGTATTTTCGTATTCTTCCAACTCTCTTCGCGACAAAAGGGCGTGCTCAAATTTTTCATTCTCGCACACGCAATCGAAGCTTGACATTGCAAACTCCTCAAATACTTCACGCAGTTTATCCCTTTTCTTCATTTTCTTTGCATTATTTGGCGTGAGGGCTGCAACGATTTTAGCCATCGCTTCTACTCTGCGATGGTTTTTTAGCGTTTTCGCCTTGAGCGAGGAGGAGACAAACATTCGCGCGGCGTTGACTAATTCGATAACATCGTCTTCGTTGCTGAGCATAAAATTCTCGTTCACCGCAAAAGTGAATGCGTTGTTACAGTTGAGAACATCGGCATCATCCACATTCGCACGTTTATCCCACAACTCGAGTTCTTCTTTAATTCTATTCCCCAGAACTTGCTTGAACGTGCGGTAGTCCGCACCGGACTTCAATTCATCCAGAAGTACTAACTTTCTTAAAATAAAGCTAACGCATCTTACGCGATACACTCCAGGACAGTTCACGTCAAAGCATACGTTGAAAGCGTTCATTATATTCTCCACGCGTTCTTTCTCGAAAGTCTCTTTAAAATATTGATCCGTCAACGCATCTGAAAGTTTCTTCTCAAAAATATTCTTCTGTTTCTCGTTGTCACCATTTAATTCAATTTGAACAGCTCGAGCGGAGCACACCATATTTCCATGGGTTGTTGGATTCATTTGCTTCATAACTAACGATGCGATGTCGCTCAAGAACTCTGTTCGATCACTTTCATTTACGATGGCTCGAATAGCTGCGCACTCCGCGCATTTTCGCATGGCATCGGAGGCCGCCTTTTCAAACACGATACCGTCATCTTTAAAGTTGCAATGCCGTAAAAATGTAGCCGCGCATATCTCTCCTGCGTTTGAATTCACGAGAGCCGAGACAAACTCAGCTTCCGCGAGTACAACTTGACTTTTCTTATGTCTCTTCCTTTTCAAAATTTTCTCCAGAGCTCGAAGAGTAATTGAAGAGTACGGAGCTGCGATATTAGTATCTTGACCCGTCGACGAGTTTCTTTCAAAGATGCGCGCAAGAACACGTAGTATTGGGGCCGTATTCTCAACATCGTCTTCTCCCAATAACACCTCGAGCAGATGCGCAAGAATCTTTGATTTTCCATCAAAAGAGACGCTCTGCGAGCTCAAAGACACATCGGACACGGAAGCCATTAAAACGAAGTTTGTCATTTGCCTACTCTTTGCGATTACGTCGAGTTGAGCCTCTTCCGTAGCAAACTTTGCAAAGATGACCAAGGACTCGTTTTCGGAGTGCGTCAAAAACGCATCCGCGAGACGTTTTCGAGGAGTTGACTGCACCGCACCACATTTCTGCTCTGTATCTTCAATGCCTCTCGCCAACGCAACTGCAATTTTCGATTGGCTTTCCATATCAAAGCAGTCATGTTCCGTCCGTGACAGCTCTCTTGCAACACTGAATGAAACCGCGCTTAAAAGAGAAGCGCGACCGGATCGGCTCATCTCGTTGATCTTTCGAAGCACTTCTAGGAGAAGTCTCGTGAAATCTTCCGCCTCGTGAACGTAATTTTGCAGCAAGAGCGAATACAGTTTTGCCTTAGATTGCGCATCTAAGACGCCAGCGATCTCGACTACATCCATTTCGACGTTTTCGATCGTAAAGACCTTCGTATTCTTCGGGTTGCTCAGAAATATTTGCCGCTCTTCGCATAAAATATCGTCTATCGTCTTCATCACTTTCTTTTCACAATTTGATGCCGCTAAGCTATGAACGCCTATTTTGTTCAACGCCACTGCGTGCTTCCAGAAATCCGTCGTGCGAAGCAAACTCGCGAGAACGAGCGAGGCTGCAAATTGTCGAACGACGTCAATCTCTTCTTTGGATTTTTTGACACTCTTTGAAACTTTCAAGGCATTTTCAAACACAATCACGGACAGAGGCGAGAGCGCGGAAGTGTTGTTACCATCGTGCTCCTCTGGTTGATTAAACCGAGTCGGCCGCGCGAATTCTTCGTCTACGAACGCGTCGAGACTTGTTCGTTTCGACGCCGAGACGATTGCGTCTGCTAAGAAATCTGCGAGTGTTGAAGTCAAGTTGAGCGAAGTCGAGGCGCTACAGCAACATTTTGCAAAGCTGCGCGCGTACGTCTCTGCTTCCCGTTCGAACGAACTTTTCGTACTTCTGTCGCTTCCACCTCTTCCATCGAGCGTCTTCGACTCGATTATGTTCAACTTGAAGAGTGTCTTGAGATTTTCGGATAGTAAACGGATATCATTACTTTCATCCGCAACATCTTTCATCACGGCAAACGCGTAACATTTGAACACTGCAACGAGAGTGTTTTTCGACACCGCCGAGGACGCCGTGCAGGCGTTTCTTGCAACAGAAACGGCAGCGATACTTTCGCGAGTATTTTGAAATAGCTCGTCGGGAGTGTTCGGAAGAATCTTCGCGACATCAACATAATTCACGGTATCTGAAGGTGAGAGTGCGATGCGCTCGGCCAAGGCTTCCAAGGCCAAAAGCTTGGAGAATCGACTAAACTCGGATACTTCGTCCTGGGTTTCTTCCTCGTCGGTGCCTTCGTCGTCGTCGCCGTCGTCGAATTCAACTTCTCCTTTTTTATCGGTATCCATCTTCTCGATAGTCAATTGAGCGTGCGCTCCTCCTTTCATAACGATTTGTATGAGCACCGAGATATCCGGGAAAACATCCGCCGACGCTATGCCTCTGGCGCGACGCAATACCTCCCGCTTCCGCGCGAGCACGTGGCCACGATGAGCGCCGTTATTTCTATTACTATTACTAATACTAATATTTTTACGTTGCTTGATCTGGTTCGCAATCGCGCTCTTTTCCGCCAAATATATTCGCTTTCTCGTCGCGCGCAAACATTTCGCTAGAAATTGCAAAGAAGCCTGACGTACGACTATGCTTTTATGACCGAGCGATTTCACAAAGACAGATTTCGTTAACGACGAAGGTAACGCACTCGATGCCCAACACCTGGCACTAAACTCAATCTTTTCGTCGTCGTCGTCTTCGTCATCGTTGCCGCCGTCGTGTCGATCATTCTTGTTGTTTTCGTTCGTGATACCACCACTAAAATCTCCTATCGTCGTCTCGCCGTATTCTGCGGAGGTTTGAATCAAATCTCCCAACATGCGTATCGTTGACAACCACTTCTCTGTATTTTTCGGTTGCAAATCAGATGAGAACTGAGCAACATATCGTGCAGCTAGTCGTGGGTGCGCAACACACGCGTCTGAGAGAACAGATAGGTGCGCATCACACTCTGCTGGACGCAATTTCACCAAGAGGCGAGATATCAAATCTCCCGCGTTGACCTGAGATGGACAAATGCCATGTCGCGGATTCACGCAGACTTCTTTCAAAAGATCCACAGCCATTTTCGCAACGGTAGTGTCCCGAAAGAAGATCGACACTTTCTTGTTTTCATCTTTTTCAGCATTTGTGACACCATCGCTCAAAGCAGCCATCGTCGCCAACTGCTCCAAAAGCACATCCGTGAACGTCGCGAGCTTGATTTTCAACGGCGTCTGAATCGCGCTCACGTTTATATTCAATACGCTCTGCGAAAGAACAGACAGAAACCGACACTGCGTCTCCGAGTCGTCTTTCGCCACATTTCTTACGAACAAATACATGACGTTACGATTCGTTGCCGCCGAGCGCACGACGCTTTCGTAGTTCGATTCTAAAAATGCGAGATAAAACTGCGCAAACGCGAATCTGTTTGACGCCTTTTCAATGTTCTTCCTGGACGCTTTCGCAGCTTGGTTTATCTTCGCTCGCTCTTCCCGGAACAACGAAATGTGCGCATTCCTTTTATCATTAGCGTTCCCGTTGGTGTTGTCTTTGATGTTGTTGTTGTTGCTGATGTCGTCGTCGGCATCCTCTTCGTCGTCGGAATCTTCATTCTTGTTCTTCTTTTTCTTTTTCCTACTGCTACTATTATTATCGATTCTCGGCGTCGCAACTTTTTGTAAAATCTGCAACGTCCAATCAAACTGCCTAAACGTCTCCTCGGCTAAACTTCCATCGTCGTCGCGTTGGACAATCGCGGTGAACACGTCAAAAGCGGCTACAATCCGAACCCGAACCCCGGACGCGATGTGCGAATACATCTGCCGCATCCGTCTGGCGATGATATTTCTCGCCAAGCCGTCCAAAGCCAACCGACTTACGCTGGTCGACGCCGTCGATGCTCCCGCCGCACTTTGCCTTCTCTCTCTCTTCTTCTCCTCGTTATCATCATCATCATCATCATCACGAGTGGTGGTGTTCTTTTCTTCTTCATCATCATCATCTTCTTCTTCTTCTTCTTCTTCTTCATCTTTCACTCGCAAAAGCGTCGCGATGAACAGCAGTAACGGTACGCCCACTTTCTGCGCGTTGTTCAAATGGTGCGCGTCCCATATTTCCAATAAAGACTGGAAGCTTTGCGCTTGTTGCAAATACACCTGTTTCGGTAATAACGATGACGACGCGATGATAACGCGAACATCAGAGAGGAGGAGTACGGTGAGCAAAAGAAAGAAGAAAGGAGAGAGAGAGAGAGAGGAAAAACAAAGCCGCCACGGACGACACAAACACATCGTTAAAAGAGAAACGAACGCACTCGTAAACACTCCTTCGGCGAGACTTCTTTTTTCCTCGAGAAAAGAGCGCGCAAACTTCTCAAACAGTTCGAAATCGTCGTCGTCGTCGTCTCCTCCTCCTTCTCGTCGGAAGAAGAAGTAGAGGACACCAGCAGTCCTAATTTCTCGCAGTTCCGTCGAACCGCTTTTAACTGGTCGTGCTCGTCCTCGATTTCCATCTCGTGTGAAAAAAAAAATGACGAACGAAATTTAAAAGCAGAAAAAAAACCAAGCAAGCCAAAGCAGCTGCAAAGGAAAAAAAAGGAAAAAAAAGGAAAATCTGGTCTGTCTCATTTTTGCTCCATCTTGTTGTCTCTTCTGTGTATTTTATCCACTCTTTTCTCACTCATCACACGCTGAGAGAATACACCACTACATAGTACACAGAGAATAAGAAGAAGAAGAAGAAGAAGAGCGCGATGACGACGACGACGAGTTTTGGTGGTGCTTTGACGACGGCGACGACGACGACAACGACAACGACGAGGAGCTTTAACAACAACGACGGGAGAAGATGGAGAAGCGAAACGACGACGATGACAAAAAGAGGAAGAAGAAAGAGCGCGCTGGGATTCATTAAGAAGAAAAAAAACGACCGCGCTTCTTCGATCGTCATCAGAGCGGACGCGTTTAACAACTTATCGGCGACGTTAGACGAAGCGTGGGCGAAAATGAAAGGGGTGGCGGATTTGTCGCCGGAAAATATCAAAGCGCCTTTGAAAGACGTGAGGAGAGCTTTGTTAGAAGCGGACGTGAGTTTACCGGTGGTGAGGAGATTTATCAAAAAAGTGGAGGAGAGAGCGCCGGGGGTGAAAGTTACGAAAGGCGTGGAACCGAGCCAGGAGTTGGTAAAGTTAGTCGCGGACGAGTTGTGCACTTTGATGGGCGGCGTCGGCGCGGATGGGATTAACTTTCGCGAGGAAGGGAACGGGCCGACGGTTATTTTAATGGCTGGTTTACAAGGCGTCGGGAAGACGACGGCGTGCGGGAAATTGGCGCTGAGTTTGAAGAAACAGAATAAGACGTGTTTATTAGTAGCGACGGATGTGTACAGGCCGGCGGCGATTGACCAGCTGAAAAAGTTAGGGAGCGATTTGAACGTGCCGGTGTACGACGAAGGCGCGAACGCGTCGCCGCCGTCGATTGCCGCGAACGGTGTAGCAGAGGCGAAAAAGAGAGGCGATATCGACGTGGTCATCGTCGATACCGCGGGGAGACTGAACATCGACGAGGCGTTAATGAACGAGTTGATTGCGACGAAAATGAGCACGCAAGCGGACGAGACGTTGTTGGTGGTGGACGCGATGACTGGTCAAGAAGCGGCGACGTTGACGAAATCGTTCGCGGATGCCATCGATATTACCGGCGCGATTTTAACCAAATTGGACGGGGATACCAGAGGTGGCGCAGCGCTGTCGGTGAGAGAAGTCAGTGGGAAACCTATTAAGTTTACCGGAGTTGGTGAGAAAATGGACGCGTTAGACCCGTTCTACCCGGAAAGAATGACGAGCAGAATCTTAGGTATGGGCGACGTGGTATCGTTCGTAGAAAAAGCGCAAGAAGCGGTGAAACAAGCGGACGCGGAACAAATGAAGGAGAAAATTATGAAAGCGACGTTTGATTTCGATGACTTTTTGAAGAACATGGACATGATGGGTGACATGGGATCGATGTCGCAACTCATGAAGATGATTCCAGGCGCGAATAAGTTATCGGATAAAGACATGCAAGAGGCGGAGAAGTCATTTAAAATCGCGAAATCGTTGATCATGTCCATGACGCCGGAAGAGAGAAAGTATCCGGACATGTTAGTCGCCTCGAGTACGGCGGAAAGTAGAAGAAACAGAATCGTGAAAGGGGCGGGAAAAACGGAAGAAGATTTGGCCGAGTTGATTGTTATGTTTGGCGGCATGCGAGTGAAGATGCAGCAAATGTCTGCGGCCATGGGTTCAGAAGCCGCCAAGTTGGGTTTGCAACCGCAATTGAGTTCGGACGAGATGACGAAATTAGCGAGCGAGAAGGTCAGAAAACGCATCAAGCCCGGACACGTGAGAAGGAACAAAGCTAAGAAAGTTCCAAAGAGTCTCGTGGAAAGAGAGAAAATGCTCGCAGACGTTTTGAATGATGGTGAATAAATAAATTAAAGCCTCTACAATCATGGAGTATATACAGCAATTGACTTCTTCTTTTTCTCATCTCTTTCTCTCTCTCAACTCTTATTTAAACGCAACATTGCGCGCGAGCGAGCGAGGCGAAACACGAATACTATAGATTACCTCCTCCTCCTCCTCCTTCCTCTAAACGATAAATCTCCACAACGAATTGTGTCTCGGCGGTATTCTATAATGCGCGGCTAAAAACATCTCTTGCACAGACTTCCACAAATAGCTCGTGCAGAACTGAACTAACCACGCGTCTGGACCGACCAAAATTCTCGCACCCGGCGTTCGCCACGGTCTGGCTGCTTTGCACACCGCGTAGGCCACTTTCATGGGATTTGACCCGTTCTTCTCGTCCGAGCGCATGATGTTCACCGCTCTCTTCGCGACTTCGTCGGTTTCAATTTCCGGCGCATGTTCGCATTCCATGCCCGGTTGTAAGTCCCCAGGTTCAATTAAGCACGCGCGAATGCCATCACATTTGGATTCCATTCGCAAGGCGTCCGTGTACACTTCTACGGCGGCTTTTGAGCTCGAATACGCGCTTTGGTACGGAATGCCGATTCTCCCCGCGATGGATCCGACGTTAACGATGGTTGCGTTTTGGTGTTTCGGAATAGCTTCCGGGTAAAACGCGGCAACGACGCGCAGCACGCCGAAGTAGTTCGTTTCAAGAACTTTCTTGGCCATATCGACGGGAGTATTCATCGCTAACGATGCCGCGCTAATCCCCGCGTTGTTGACCAAGATTCTCAAACTTCCTTTCCCGTGCCTGGCGACGATGGCATCTCGAACCGCGTTCACCGAATCGTCATCGGTCACGTCCATTCGCAACAACGGCGGGACTTCGTCGATATTCGAACAACACAAAGGTACGTTCACTAAAGACGTCGATGCGACGTTTTTTGAGTTTGGTGACATCATGTCAAACATTGATTGCAACGCGTTGCCGGCTTTGAAATCCACCGACCCGGATCGCGACGTACCGTAGACGATATAGTCCGGGTACTTCTTACGCATTTGACTGAGAATTTTCGAGCCGACGTTCCCGGAGGCACCCGTCACTAACGCCACGTTGACTTCAATCGGTCCTTTCGCGCGTTTCTTCTTCTCCTTTTTGTTGTTGTTGTTGTTTGTGGGAGAATTCGGTTTATTCTTATTCGTCCTCGCGGTTCCAAAGACGAACGCAGACAAAAACCACCATCCGACGAAAAACAACACGCACAAGCCAATTTTCACCTCTAGCGAATACATTTTGACGAACGTATCGATTTTCTTTAGCATTTTCGGATCGACGTACGTTTTCGCCATCTTTCTCGCGTATTTCCGCGTCCACGCCGTGTACGTCGGCACTTTTTTCAACGCCTTCGCGACCCCGTCGATATATTCCTCCGGAACGACTTCATACTTCACCGATAAAAACGCGGCCAAAACGAACGCCACGAGTGCTTTCAAACCACTCTTTTCCTCTCGGCTTCTCGCGTGACTCATCGCGTACAAACTCAAATAGCAAATCAAAATCGTCGTCGCGCACCTGAACAAAAACTCTGTATCTAAACTCGTCCACATTTCGCTCGTTTTTTTGCTCACAAAACTCACTGTTTTCTCCTTTGCCTCCTTCGCCACTTGGATCGTTTTCTTCCCACTTTCGCACGCGTAGATCTTCACCACTTTCGCGTACCGTCGAATGCGTTTCGATCTTAAAACTCTCCGTCCCATTCTCTTCATTCTCAGATAATTCATTCTCAAATTCGATTTCAGAAATACCGTCGCCTTCTTCGCTCGAGAGAAAATGAGCTTTTTCATTCGCTTCGTTTTTATTCCTTTTTTCTTCATTTTAGTCAAAAAAGAGGACAACTTACTCGATGATGATGCGCTTCTTCTTTTCATCTTCGCCATCTTCTTCTTTATCTTCTTTGTCTTCTTCTTCGTTATATGTTATCAAAAGCAGAGAATCAGAGAGTACGTGTAAATTTAAAGTGTGGTGTTTGTTTGTGCTTTTTTGAATTTTTCTATTCCCCCCCCCTCTCACTCTTGCCTCTTTTTCATGGATGGTTGTCAAAATGGTTGTTGGAAATTTCAAAAATCAAACCAAAACATTTTCAAAAATGCCAGAAAAGCTTCATTTTCTGCTTTTGGCACTTTTTCGTGCTTCAAAGAGAAACAACAAAACAAAGATGGAGAGAGGAGGACCACCAACCGGCGGAGGGAGCTCAACGGTAGCCTTCTCCGCCTCTCTCGCGGCACTTCCCTTGAAATATCTGTTCAAAACGCTCGGGTGTTGCGCGAAAATCTCCCCGGAAGTGCTCATCGAAGCGCACCCTTCGAGCGGGTTACGCATCAAAGCGGTGAATCAAAATCACTCGGCGTTTTTGAGTTGCATTTTAAGGACGAACGCGTTTGATGGGTACGAGTGTTGCGCCGTTGAAAAAGCGGCGGATAAAAACGACGACGACGATTTTGTTGTGACGGGAGTGCAGACGGCGCTGTTGGCGAAGCACGTTTTGGGGTGCCTGCGATCGAATCGAGTCGATCGCGTGAGAATAAAAATGAAAGAAAGTAACGGAGAAAAAGTTGAGATTGTGTGCACGGGCGGACAAGGAGGACAAGGAGGACAAGGAGGACAAGGAGGACAACTTCAAAAGACGTATAACATTTACGCGATACAGGACGCGGAACACTTAGCGGCAGAGGTGGATAGCGATTCCATGCTCGTTCAAATCGTGTTTAAAGCGAGAAGTTTAGGTAAGTTTTTAGGAAGTCACTTCAACGTCGGGACGCAACAAGACGCGACGTTTACGTTTTACAACGGCGAGTGGGAAGGTGACGGATCGGACGCGACAGGGACGGGGACGACGACGCCAGGGAGCGCGGCCGCCGCGGGTGGAGTCGTCAACGCTTTCAGTAGCAAGCAGTCTCGAGGTGGGAGCTTCTCCAAGCAACAGCACAAGGCGAAGAAGTGCGTGGAGATATCTTCGTACGTGGATAAAAAAGCCGAACAGAATATAGCCGGCGGACCGTTTCAACAGTTGCAAACGACGGTACATTTAGACGCAAACGAGGAAGCGATTTTGAGGTACGAGAATCGACAGTACGATAAAGAGTTCGTAAAAGTGACGATTAATTTGAAAGATACTTTAGCGATGGTGAAATTGTGCGAGTCAATCGAACAAGACGTGTTGATGTCGTGCGATAAAGACGGCGATCCGGTATCGTTGAGACCGACGAGGGAGTTTGCCGGAGGGCATTACGCCTCGTCGGAACAACAAATGCACGGCGGCGAGAATCCGAGAGCAGGCATACCGCACTTTGATTTCGACGCGGAGATGGTGTTGGCGGCGATGTTACCGGATGAAGAAGAAGAAGAGGATGATGAAGAAGAGAAACGAAAAGAAGAAGAAGCGAGAAGAAAAGACGACGAGGCGGCTGGGAGGATGACGATCAACTATAATAACGTCCCTCCGCAAACGCCCGGGTCATCGGTTGTGCCGCCTTCGCAAACGACCGAAGGCGGTTCTGTTCGACCACCGTTTGGTTCACCGAGCGAGAATAAAAGCAACAAAAACAAAATCGTCTGGGATGGCGACGACGACGACGAAGAAGAAGTC
>Ga0115555_1001116_pt1 | contig 18433 bp, 19 predicted proteins | sample COGITO_mtgs_1104_2_FD_87285 | JGI IMG/M metagenome (GOLD analysis project Ga0115555, IMG submission 87285) | Pelagic marine microbial communities from North Sea - COGITO_mtgs_110407 | ecosystem: Environmental > Aquatic > Marine > Epipelagic | place: Germany:Helgoland, sampling site Kabeltonne... | reverse complement strand
GGAGGGTGGTGTGGGGCGTGGGTAGGTTGAGGTGTAGTAGAGGGAGAGGTGGGTGGTGGGTGGGGGGGGGGGTGGGGGGGGGGGGGGGGGGGGGGGGGGGGGGGGGTGTGGGGGGGGGGGGGGCTTTTGTGAGGGTAGGCGGCTTGTCCGGCTTCCGTTGCTACTGCTGCTGCTACTCGGTCGGCTGCCGGGCCTTGATCTGCTGCCGGCAGAGTTGGAGGTGCGGTGAGAAAATGGAGGGGAATTGTCTATCTCCGACTTGGACTTCTTCCGGTCAAGCCATGGCATATCTTTCGATCTTTCCCTCGGAACTTCTGGCATCGCCCGCTGCGGAGGAGGAGGAACACGACCCCCCGACGACGACACCACATGGTGCCGGTCATTCCAAGCTGGTTGAGGCATGTTGTTTGTTGTCCGACAACCTCAGAAAATATTTGAATAGAGAGAGATGGTGGACAATTATGATAACCTCTTATATTTTTGGGGGGGTTTCAGGCCGCTTGAAGAGGGGAAAACGTGAGGGGGTGAAGGAAATTTAAACAATGATGCAAATACAGTTGTTAAAAGATTTTCAGATTTCTTCTTTGAATTCTTTTTTTTCATCTTCAAAATAAGCTAATTTGTCTAACTTTTGTACCGGGTAGGGGTTTTTTCATACACTCTTCGCTGGAAGTTTAGGTAAGTACCTGCTGCCTACGTTCTTCTCATCATCTCATCAAACCGTTGTACTCATCCTTTCGTGCATCTAATTGAAATCCTTGCCTTTGTGCTGACTTACTACTACTGACTTACTTCTCATCATCCTTCTCGCTCGCTCTTACTTCTCTTCTTTATCCTCAGAATGAAGCTCCTTTTCAGTATATTATCAGCTATTTCTGGTATATCACATGCATCGCAGCCACAATGTAGGGAATGGGCTGAAACTATGGACCAGCATTGCCCTCCAGGTTCCTCCCTTCGCTCTGAATATGACTGGCATGAATGCTGGAATATGGAAGCAGCAAGTAGTGGTGTTGAACACTGCAGTGTAGTGGAGTGCTGTCAAACATATTGCCAGCACCAGACTTGCCCATCTGGCACAACTTTCAAAGGTGACGATTCCGTGTGCTGGGGGGATTGCAGTGCAGATGAATGCTGTGCACCGAGATGTGACTTACATTTCCATGGGGAGTGCCCTGCTGGAACGAGGTTGCGTCCTGCGTGGTACAAGACAGAGTGCTATCAAGAGGGGTGTACGGAGGGAGAGTGCTGTATGGCGGTTTGTGCTGATTGGGAAGGCACGTGCGGTGTTGGTTTGGAGAGGAGAGGTGATGATGACTTCCACGAATGCCGTGTAATTGATTGGAGCGATGAAATGATGATGATGGTGGGGACTAATGAGTGTGATGAGGATAATTGCTGCTTCCAAACTTGCAGCAGTTGGGCTGGTACTTGCCCCACCGGCACTCAAAGGCGTGGTGAGGATGATCGCCACCAATGTCCTGAGGACGGGTGCAATGAAAGTGAATGCTGTTTCAACACGTGCGATTTCTGGGAAGGTACCTGCCCTACCGGCACTCATAAGCATGAGGATGGGAACTTCTTTTGTTCGTCTCAAGATTCGACTTCATTGGATGTTTGCGCCGAAGATAATTGTTGTTTCAATATTTGCCGCGATTGGGACGGAGAATGTGATGCCTCTGCTGGGTATGAAAAGCGCGATGACGACGACTTTCACAATTGTGGCGAAGGAGGGTGCAACGAAAATGAGTGTTGCAAGAAAAGTTGCAGGTGAGGAGTGAAGTGGGTTATTTCGTGCCAGAATTTGCCAACTAATACTGCAACTTTTTTTTTCAATTGTAAACACTCCTCCCCTGCAGATCATTTACCGGTAGGTGCACTGACCCGCAGAAGCAGTTTGTCGACTACGGAGAAACGTGCGATGAGGACTGGTCCACAGGAATGAAGGAGTACAAGTGCACCGCTGAGAGATGCTGCGACGAGTTTAAACCTTGCGACGAGCCTTGCAAAATTTGGGAAAATCCATCCTATTTCGATGGTGAAACATGCGCTGCATACCTGGATCAATTCCCCCAATGTGATACAGATGATCCGTTTTCAAGTTGTGCAGATGAATTGAGAACTCTTGCACAAAATGAACCCCTCTGCCGCCAGTGCATTGAGTGCTATGCATGCCACTTTTCAATGGACCCTAGTTATTGCGAGGATATCCATTATATTAACGATGATTGCTCTGATGGAAGGCCCTGCACTGAAGGCAGCCACTGTGTTGGCTTGGCCTATGCACAAGACAGTCACAGAAAGCTTTTTGGACAGATGAGAAAGACTCATCCCTATGACCACTACTGCAAGAGTGATCTTATGTAACAATCATGGGTTATGATGGAGCGACCCTATACTTAGTTGAGGGTCGCTACTATGAGCGAGGGTGTATTAAATACCTGTATACAGGCGACGAAGAAATGCGCGAGAGTGCGAATGACTGCCTAATAAATACGACGAAAGAAGAACTTTTTCTTAAACTGGAAAACTGCTCTTTTTCTTCAAAAAACCCTTTTTTGGAGAGACTCCCAAAAAGGAACGAAATCTACTAATAACACCTAAACGAAAAAATCCCCATCGAAAAACCACAGCAACAGTTCAAGAAATCGTGTGGGATACGTATATACTGAATCAATTCTGATAAATTAATTGACCACTAGCTTCTACGCCGAAACGTCAACTTACCCAGAAATTGTCAAAAGGATGCCAACAATGCTAAAATATTAAACACACCCCACCCTTTTACACGATAAGCATCAACTCAACTAAAAAGTAAGTGCTTAAGGACCTTGAGAAGCCGTTGTTTTTTAATACAATTTATTTCATGATATTATTTGATTATTTCATATTCTTATCTAAATAAATAAGTTTAAAATATTTTATTATATATATTATATATTTATATTTGAAAAATTGAAAAATAATTTTAATTATTAGAAAGTAATTTTAAAAATAATTTTTTATTTTTGAGTCATAAAAACTTTTTAATAATAAAAATGATAAATCTTAAAATTTTAAATGAATTTGAGTGAAATTAAATTGGCTAAGGTAGGGCAAGTTCAACATGCCTAAATCACAATGTTGTCCGCTCATGGCAACCTCATTCCGAACTCAGAAAATCAAAATATGTTATTGAGAGTTTGAGGAATCCAAACAAAGACGTTGACAACACAAGAATGGACGTCAAAGGAAACTGAGTCAGCCCAAAGAAAATTTGGGCTGGCTCAGTGAAACTCAAAACCCCATGATGAAATAAGAAATAAAACCGCACATTTACAACAAAACCAAATATTTTTGGGCCAACGCTACCTCTACCTCCATTAGAATCTCTCTCCATCGAGAAATTTGTTGATCATAACGAAGGCCTTCTTTGGCTCAGTCTCGGGTACTTCGTGGCGTCCCCCCTTGACGGTGATGAACTCGAAGGAGCCATTGCCGGTCGTCTTGTACTCAGTAGCATAGCCTCCTATGTTCCGGCCCTCTACATACCAAGGGTGGAAGGCATTTTCCTCGTCAAGGCCCAGGGAAGAGGTCCATCCCTCTCCATCTGTGTACGGAACACAAGCGTCAAAGTCGCCGTTGTAGATGAGAACGCGAATGTTGTTGATCAAGTAGGGATAGGTGTCACGAGGTAAATTTGGGCGCGTGCTGTTGTAATCCCATCCTTTAGCTGTCCCACATACGCTCCAGTCCTGCACATTCGCCTCGGTGACATGGATCGCCTCCTGTACGGCAGGATCCTGGAGAAACGCGCTGGCCTCGACACTGTTGATGCAAGCGCGAGTACTTAAATTATCAACACGCATGTTTACGTTGTTGTTGTCTTCCCCTAGCAACACCTTGTTTGCTCCCGCAATTTTGCTGTGGGTTGAGCCCAAAGAGGCCGCATCTGAACCGTCTGCGCAGTCGCAGTAGACGCAATAAGTGTCGAGATCCTTGGTGTAAGAGTTCAGCTGGTCAACTGCGGCATCGCACTGAGTGGACGTTTTGTCCCCATTGAACCACGCATCAAAGTCGCAGCTAGATTGCAAGGAGCTTTTCAGTGCCTCAGGCAAAAATCCACTGGACATCAGATACTTGGTATTGTAAACATCCCCCTGCGGACCCCAACTACAAATCCCCACCTCACTGCCGCTGCAACCGTTCCCGACAGCTATCCCCTTCAGCTCGGGGAGATTGTTGGTGACACTCCAAGACTCGTCTTGCAGAATAGCTTCTGCCAGTGTGGGAACGTAGATTCCACCATACGACTCGCCAGTGATGTAGAATTCGCGGGAAGCAAACTCAGGAAACTTTGTAAAGAAAGACTTCAGGGCAGCAAGATTGTCAACTGCCTGGCTGTCGTCATCGCACTGCAGATCGTCCTTTGTCGAGGAGGTACTGTAACTGAACCCAACTCCCACTGGTGCCTCAATATACAGAGTGGACGCCTTCTTATTCCAGCTATACTCGAAGGGGGTAAGCGTTGCATTCTTGGTGGCAGCATCGAGTCCAACTCGGAATGGACCGTGTTCATACAGAAAACCATCCAGAGAAGAGCACCCAGGGCCTCCGTTCAGCCAGAGGACGACAGGATCATTACTTGGGTCGTTTTCGGATTCCGCGAACCAATAGTGTAGCTTTTTAGTGTCACTTCCGGACAAGTACCCAGAATAGTGCTTGCTGGGGAGAGCACCGTTCAGACCGGGGAGGCTGATGATCTCATCAGCATTGTCAGCTGCTAATGATGGTGCAGCGATCTGGAGGAGGGCAGCGAATGCAATTTGAAGCTTCATTTTTGCAATTATGATATATTGATGACCGATGACCGGGGACGGGAAGTTAGTTGTCAAATAAGATAAACCCAAATATTTTAACACGTAAAACACCAAATAATCGATTTTATAGGACGCTCCCTGTCGGAATAATGATTGCGATAGGCTATGTAGGCTTAACACGTAAAACACCGACCACATGATACACTGAGGTGACCAATTGGAAAAAATAGAATTCTGCGCTGTATCAGTGTCTATCATATCAAACACTCATCTTTTATTGTTTGTCCCATCTCTCCTCTCTTACTACTAATTGCGCTTAATTGCATGCACTGCTATCCCTTCCCTTCCCTTCCCTTCCCTTCCCTTCCCTTCATTTCATTCATTAACGAACCCGCGGCTACGCTTCGCCTCTTTCTGCCCTCGGCTTGTATTCGGCGTCATGGATTGCTTTTGTGTAGCTTTCCAAAAACCCACCTTCATCCTTGACACGATTCATCATTCGACTGAACACTTCGCTCCCTTCCTCAGCTCCAACAAGCAAATAAAACTCTACCTCTACTTCCTCCCCGTCGCTCCGTACGACCGAAATCGGTTTTCGCTCATAGGAACACCACCCTTCAACACCAACTCCCTCCAGCTTGTCCAGAACTAAGAGCTTCTCGTCGTCAACAGCAAAGATCTCCCCCTTGACCCTCTTCCCTTCTCCGCCAATCCCATTTCCAAGTGAATCATCAATAATAGCCGGCACACCAAAATCGCAGATACAAAGTCTTCGCTTATCGACCGTAGTACAAGTGTCAATAAAGTCTGCGGTGCCCCCTACAGCTGCTTGGTCGCTGAGGAACTTCTCATAGTTGAAAAATCCCCTCTTGAGCGTCCCGTAAACAAAAACGAGCGTCAATCTCTGCTGCGGGCGAGGAGGGTACAAGGATTCAGCACGAGGGTACAAGGATTCAGCACTAGATGCGCTAAAATTCCGCATGGACATAATCATCATCGACTGCATTTGATCCATTTGTCGGCGGAGAAGGCTCACTTCTCCCTCCAGTTTGCTGATCCGCCTCTTCATGAGTTTTTTCTCTTCGTCGGAGCTTTCTACATCAGCGAGACCGTTCGCGTCAAGGTGAGAGTGCAGCGGTGACGTCGACTCTTCTCCAGAACTAGGGGAAATCGCACTGAATTCCAGAGAAAATAATGAAAGAGAGCAGCATCCTTTTGGGCGAAGCGAAAGACACTTAAACTGGAGAATCTCTACAGCTCTCGGAGTTTCAGGGCTATACAATGTGGTGAAACGCTCCTCACCATTCGGACAGTCATCGCACTTCACGCCCTTCAATGTGCTCACATACTCTGCCTTATCACCAGAGTAAAGCTCGACAGTCCGAGAATTGCTGACAAGAGTAATTCTTGTCGGGAAGAAAGGGTTAGTGTTAGAAGCCACTACATTTAAGACATTATTTTCGACGGGCGGACAAATTGGTACTTGCGCCGACGGTGGAACGCTGTAAGTCACCAAGGTTGAGGAGGCAGAGTTTGTAGAGGCAAGCAACGAAAATGCCACAGATTTAGCAGCAGATGACTTTCCAATCGATGTACTCCAAAATAAATTCATGCCATATATAGGTGGGAGAGTTACGACGAGAATTGGTGGATGCATCCTGACGATCAGCGGAAATATAATCTTTGCAACCTAACAGAGGATTTTTCAAAAAAGAGACACATAACACACACGACGACGACGGCGATATTACGCCTCCATATTTTGAAAGAGGCAAGGACTCATAATTGAGAACAAACGAAAATTTCTGTGATGTACATGTGTTTCCTCCGATGACTTGACCCTCAACTCATCAACTCGTCGGCGAGAATGCGTAATTTACTCATGGTATTGAGCATCACAAGTGGCTGGAACAGTACTAATGGCTTCCCAATTTGCTTGAAGGGGTTCTCGCCGACCACCCCCCCACATCATGAATACATTCCCCAGCACAAATGTTTGCTACCCGCATTTGTGCTGCCCGCAAGCTTAGCGAATGGAGACACTCGAACAAGAAGAGCTGCGACGACAGCTTTAGCTAGCTCAACGGTAGCTACGTCACCACCTACCCCCGAGCGGACATACCATTACAGATTGAGGGTTGTCACTTCTGATATTTCATCAGATCCCTCCACCCCAAAACATTCCTCATTCAGCATCGGAAGTTCAAATACGCTGGGTCTCCCCTCAAACTACGCCAAAGTGTTGTCGAATGCCGCAGAGGCGGGGGGAGAAGGCAGTTTATCGAACGCCGTACGCTCTGGAGAGTTTGCTACTATAGAATGCGTGTTATGCAGCGATGACGGCAGCGATGACGACATCAATGACAACAATAGCAGCCCCAATGACAACAACAATAATAGCAACAGCTTTTTGAAGGATAGTGACGACGCAAAGGGAGAGGTTGTCGCGGAGATCGGTTTCACCCCGATTCCTGGTGTCCCCTCTGAAACGATTGACAAAATCGTCTCTTCCACTTTCAACACTCAGGTCATTGAAAACCAGTCAAAGACTGCAGTGCTTCGGTACATCACAGTCCCTGAAAAGAAATATCGAGGCTTAGGTTTTTCTACAAACTTACTAAGGCTAATGGAAGCCGTATGGGACGTCATTGGCGGAGTTAACTATGGCTTGCTGGTTGTCGTCGGTAATGACGATGTTGGAGGAGGATTGAAAATGTTCTGGGAGAAGCAAAATTGGAAGCCCGCAAGTATAAGCAAGGAGGAGAGAGAATTTTTTGGCGTAGGGGAAGAAGACACAATAATGTTGCTAAAAGTAGGTGATATTTAGGCGAAACCCAACGAGAGCTGATGCGATATTAAAATTAAACTGAAAAAATGCTCCATTACCCCCCCCTCCCTTCAATCCCAAACCCAACAATCCTTCCCTGTTCTTCCTACCCTGCCAGTCTTATTCGTATCATCTTGTCTTGTACACATTTTTTCTCTTCACTTTTCGTTGATTGGATCGATGAGGCCTCCTTGGACGGCGTCTAGTAGGGCGTGGACGAACCAGGTGTATTCGAATTCGGGGACTTCTCTCTCCGGCGGATGACAGGGGGACCCAGTAAGATATAGGCCGTACAACCACGGGGCTATAAGGCAGCCTACGGTCATACATACGGATACCAGTTTGTTGCCAAATATGGCGTGCGACACGGCCCGCTCCCAGGCAACAATGGTGTCCGCCTTAGTGATAGCGAGCTCGCTAGCTGCGGCACCGTCGTCAGCCGTAACTTTAGGTTCCGCAACTGACACCGCCGCTGGCAGCACAATTCCCCCAGGTAGAGTAATCTGGTTCATGATGGAGGTGGTATCGTCGTCCATCACGGGCGGCAGCAGTACTCGCTTCAACAACTTAGCCTCCGCCTCCGCCGTGCCCAAAAATACCACAAAAATGGCGATGATCTTGCCGAAGTTCCACACGACGGACTTCAGGGCGGTGTCGGAGGGGCACAGCAATGCCCCACGTGGCACAACATCACTTAGTGTAGCGACCAAGTCCACCACCAGTATTGCGCCTAGAAGGACGACAATAGCAAAGGTGCCCTGCCTGTCCATGACATTATTGGCAAGCATCCTCAGCATAATTTCTGCCATTTTTTGTTGTTGTCGTGCATTGTTGGTCCCAAACTTCTGCAAAGCTTTGGACGCCATTTCCGTACTGCGGGCTCGCAATTTAAATGCATGCGGCAGTACGGAGCAGCCTCGCGTTAGCGCGTCCAGCCCCAGAAGAAATGCAAAGGTAGGCAAGTCTTCTGCATGGTACAGCACCACGAGGCGGTGATATATTTGGAGAGAACTAATGGCATCATTACTGTCCAAGACTGTAGCGGCATCATCAAGAGGTTCATTTCTGGACCAGCTGCAGCATTGGCAAGGGACCCACACGGAGGGGGGGGTGGCTCGTTTGCGACGGCCGGCGCCACCGCCTGGGACTTGGAAGTGATGTAGAAGACGATTACCTTCGACATGGGAACCATCACCACGAGAATCACTTGGGGAATCAATACACTTAAAGACCCCAAAAACCCATAGTTTCCCCCCTTTATCCCTGTTGATTTCACAACAAGAACAACCGCCAGGGATAGGTACATGCTCACCAAAGGGAGAAGAACGGCTGCCAGCTTCTTGCTGTCCAATGGTCGGTACTGCAGCCAAATGTAGGTGGGCTTTGTAAACAACATTAACTCGAAAATTGGCCGCGGTATCACGTGGTAGCCGGCCTCCCAAGTGTTTATATGACCTCGCATTGTTTGCGTTGATAACAGGTAGATAAAGAAAGGAACTGTAGAGCCAAGGATGATATGAAGTCCGCTGCGCACCGTGAGCGTGCGCTCGTACAGCCAGATAGAGTTGATAATGATTAACCAGAGTACGACATAAGCGCCGCCACAGGCCACAAGGCTGGTAACCCAGCCGAAAATATGGATCGCCACCCAGGAGGTGTTGCTCAGTTCTTCCGAATACGGCGCCCCCCCCTCCCCAATTTCCACATATGCTACGTTGAACAGAATGGAATTTATGGCAACAAGAACTCCTCCGCAAAACACGCCCGCCACCAATTGTTTGGGCGGCCACCGCTGCATCGGCGGCGCTATCATTTGGCTCGGCCGCGCCGCCTCACTCGCAAATGGGTGCCAGAAGTAACGCCCGGCTGCCACGTCTGCGGCCTGGCGTCCGCTGACCCGGTAGCGGTGCACGTCCCAGAAAAAAAATCCATCTGCCGCTGTCGCGCCGACCAGGCCTACCACCGTAAGAGCAATTCGCCAGTCCGGCTCAGATATTTTTGCGCAAAATAAAGTTACAACCACTTGCAGAGTGAACTGCAGCGAGTATAAAACTGTCAACCATTTCTGGAACCAGGGCGGCACACGACGGAGAAGGCGTTGTTTGGGAAGGCTTTTGCGATGGGTTCGGCGATGGCGACAGTGAAGCCATTACAACGTGCTGCTGTTGTGTTTTAACGGTTTTTTTAACTCCAGCGTTGGTGAGCTCAGTGTCCGAAGTTTCCCTTCTAGTTAATCTCTCAATTTACTTTGTGCAGTGAGCGAACCGTAATAAAGAACTTACCGATAGCGAATGTGGAAAAGAGAAAGGGAATTTTGGAACAAATCAGCAAAATAAATCACATTGAACATCATCATCATCAGTTTCATTGTTTCATTCCATATCAACTAACTCCAGGCAGGAAAAGTGTCAACATATTTTGCCCGCCCGCAAGGCAAATTGCTGAATTGCCGTTGGCAAGTCGACAAAAGCCATGACAGAAGGCGGTGGCACATCTTTCTCTGGACGAACTAACAGTGTTAAACGCTCCCCAAAGAACAGCCCTACAATTCCGGCGGATGTCATCCGGAGAATGGAGAGCAGAAAGGGTTCCACCATTGCCATAGCGCCTATACGTTCGAATCCAGTTGCCATAGAGCCTATTCGTTTGAACGACTCTGCACAGCATGCGCTTACAGCTATAACGCAGTCGGAGATCAAGCAGCCAGTGACCCCTTTTGCAATACCAGGAAAACAGTCCAGGCAGTCGTCCATGACCGAGACCCGTCCTCAAGGGAACGGGGACCCCTCTAAAAATGCCGTAAATGACGACAATGGGCATCACACATCCGCTGCAGACGATTACATTGCAGACGACTCGACCGCTAATAAAGCAAAAACAGGCAAAGAACTGAAGAAGGAAGAGGAGCAGCGAAACGAGGTCATGCACATAGAAATGATCAAGCACTTCAAATTGCGGTCACTGTCTGTTGCGAACGTCTATGGGGAAAACACAAATGTGGAAAAGGAGATGATTATCTTGCAAGATCAAGTCAGGAAGGCACATTTGTCCATGCAAGACAGTACCTTTGCCCTTGGCTGGAGTGTTTTGACTATGTTCTTAGTTTTGTGGCAGTCCATATATATCCCCTTTATGATATCCTTCAACCCGAAGCTATCGGAAGGATGGAAACGGTTTGAGATTTGCAGCGATATATTTTTTATAGCAGATGTTTTGTACCAGTTCAATGTGGCCGTGATTGGCAGCAATGGCGAGCTACTTGTCAGACGAAGAGATGTTGCTCTAAACTATTTGAGGTGTTGGTTTTGGATCGACTTTGTCGCTGCCCTTCCGCTGGATAAGATCTTGGACGGTAGCGGTGCCAGTGATGGCTCGTCGACCTCGCATCTTGCGCAAGTTAATATGATAAAAGTGCTACGCCTGCCGCGACTATTTCGAATTTTCAAGGTAATTCGCGTTGTTAAGACGCTAAAAATTGACATCGAAGTGCAGCGGTATTTTCTCTTTTCGAGGCACGCGCACGTGATTCGATTATTCGTGTTGGTGGTGGTGCTAATATATGTCAGTCATTGTTTTGCCTGCGCGTGGTTTGTACTGGCTACCAGCGGGGACAAGGATAATTGGTTTACGAGTGAAATTAAGACGGAACTTTCCAGCCGTGGTTACGGCGACGTTTTGTGCTGCGCTGACGAGGGTACTATTTTGGGATCTTATAGTGAGGCATGGGAGTACGAGCGTGGCGGGGAAGGGGCTTCGGGGGAGAAGGTGGTGGGGCAATGCCTAGATCCGAAGAACATTGGCCATTTTTCATCATCTGGAATTTGTCAAAAGCAACCGATCGAGAGTATATACATGACGTGCGTGTATTCTGTTATCGAGATGATGATCGGACAGGAGCACATCCAGCCAATATCTCAGTTGGAAAAGACAATTTCGAGCCTAATGACACTATTCGGTGCATTGGTTACGGCGGTATTGTTTGGCCAAGTTGCCGTGCATATAAGCAACTACTATGCGAACAGCAGCAACTATCAGAAGAAGATGGAGTTTTTGTTCGAGTCCATGCATACCATGGACCTTCCTAGGGATATTCAGAGGCGCGTATACAATTATTACGAATACATCTACTCTTCGTATGGCTCTCTCGACGGCAACATTGGAAGTTTTCTTCCCGAACTAAGCGAGAAGCTACGGGCAGAGATTTTGTTGTACCTTCGCATTGAAATGATAGCTAGCGTACCCTTCTTTGCTGCCTGTAGCCCCGACGTCGTGTATGGCCTTGTGATGGATTTGCGATTGCAGGTGTATCTGCCGAAGGATTATGTCGTTGTCAGGGGGGAATTTGGTAATCAGATGTTCTTTATACAAGAAGGAGAATGTGAAGTTACTATAGCACAAGCGACTCTGCCATCGGCGGTTCCTGCCCAAGTGAAGCAAGCACACCGGAGGCACCGTGAAGAGGAGCATCGAAAATCAGTAGGCGTACAGCAATTGAACCAGAACCATAATAATTTGGGGGCTAAGGTGAGGCGAGGTTCGTTCCAGGTCAAGAAAGTCCACTTGACCAAGGAAGATTTGGGAGAGAGAAGTGAGCAAAACGACTCTCGAAATCCGCTGTCCTTGATGTCTTTGCGGCGTCGCTCTTCCGCGAGGGCAATTATTTCAAACGAAGGCGACGAAGGTGCGACGAAAACCGGCAGAAGGAGAATTAGCATGGAGCAGATGAAGATGGCGGACGAGGATGTGGCAGATGAATATAAAACAACGACCGAAAAGGTGCTTAAGAGTCTACCCAAGGGTAGTTACTTTGGGGAGGTAGCGCTCTTACTGAGCGTGAAGCGAACTGCAAACGTTCGAAGCTGCGGATTCAGCGAGCTCTGTATATTGGACAGAGATGTTTACGCAAAAGTAATTGGAATGTATGCCGAAGATGAACTTTTGATGGAGGAAATGATCCTCAGCAAGTACGACAATGCCGAAAATGTAGCCATGGAAGTCAACAAGAACCAGGAGCAGGAATCTGACGACGAAAACATCGACAGAGACGAATCTGTCGATGAAAAAGCTGCGACCGGAGACATGAATGAGACGAAAATAGAGTTGAATAGACGAATGGACACGTTCGAGGCAAAGATGGAAAAAATGATGGGACAAGTAGGATATCTGGCTGAAGTCATATCAAAAGAATTTAGGCCTAATAATAATGGACGAGTTTCGAAGGGCGAAAACGAGGTCCCACCGGAGGATTCGAAAGAGAGGCTTCGTTACGATAACGATAACGATAACACCACCATTACCGGCAACAATGATAGCGACGCTAAGGAGGACGAGAGATACAGAAGGCTAAGCCTTCGCATGAGCCAGGAGGTGAGCCAGCAGATAAAACAAGGATTTAATCATGGAATCCTCGAAATGCAGCAGAAAATCATCCAGGAGAGCTTGGCCAGGAAAAAACTCGAGGAGGAGAAGGAAGCGGGAAGAAAGGAAAGTGAACTTTTGCCCGGACAGATTGCGTGAGCAGACATAGCCTATGACGATTATCTCGCATGTTATTTTTGTAAAGATGCCCGCTATATTTACCCTACCAACGGGCTCATTTATTTTGGTTCCTCCTATCGTTGCAGGCCGTTCGTTGCGTTGCATTATTTCAAAGAGTCGTGAATAAGATCAGCATTTTCTGTCACAAACTCAGACATCAGCAGTCTTCTCGCCACTCGGCTCAACCTTCAGATTACCGAAGAATAGGTTGCTTGCTGGATGCTGAACATCAGCAGCACAGCTGATCAACCACTGACCACCCCAATAAGTCACCATGACAATAATTGTGCGCTGTGGCTCGCCTACTGGTGTGCTAAATTTGTCAATGGCAATTGTCGTATCAGAGAATGCATAAATGCAGTAACCAATGCACACTCTTAGCCACAAAGCGGCTGACTCGGAGCTCGTGTCGCAAAAGTTCTTGCGAACGAGAGACCGCCACAAACAGGATGCCAGGATACTCCCATAAAGAGGAACAGCAATCATCATAATTATTGACGTTGTAATGCTGCGGACAGATGAGATGACGAAAAACATCAGTCAGTAGTGAATTTGTGAATTTGTGAATTTGTGAATTAATGAGTATCATCTGCATATTATTTTTGGTTCTTACCTGACATCCTCGGTTGTTACATTTCCATCCTCATCCGTAACTTCGTCAACCCTACTAACCGCAAATAAAATCACCATAGCAATAATCAAAACAACTAGGAAGGGAGCATAAAGCTTCGGCGGTCCCGGAAAAGGAAACTTTTCAGTGTTCTTCCCATCTGCATGGTTTGCAAAAGCCTTCAAATTCATGCAGTGGGCAACTAAAAACGACCCCAGGCCGGGCTTGAAGAGATCCTCACCCAAGAGAAAGTCACCTACTCCATGCATGATGAAGCTAAGAGTGAGCCACTTATAGAAAGGGGTCCACTTTCCGTCAACAGCATGAGCATTTGCCCTGAACAATGAGTTGACAAAAATTAAACAGATAGGAATCGTTTTAAAGGTAGAGATTTGTATATTCGCCGTGTTGGCCTGCGTGCGAGAAGAAGAAATAGAAACATAATCATCATCAACCAGGTTTGGTGAGTATTGGGTACCATGGCTAGGATTTATCAAGAAGAAAAAGTGGAGAGGTAACATACCTCGTAACCCTCCGGGGGAGAGATAAAACTGAAGAAAATCCAAATAAAAGCGAAGATGCAGAACAATGCCATGCACTTTACGCTCTTCGAACGTAAATTTGCTATTTCTGTTTCGTCCATGATGACTTTTTGAAGGCAGAAGAGTTTTAACAGAAGCGGAACCCGGATCCCGAAGTTATAGTTCAACGAAATTGATGAAAAATGTTCAATAATTTTCACAAAATATCCCCCGCCCTTTTAAAGCAAGGCGATGGCACGCAGAACATTTGAACAGCATCGGAAGGCTAACGAATCTTTACTTGAAAAGATTCGAAAGCTCAGCCCTGTCCAGACAGTTTTAGTGTCTTCCACTCTCACTCTCCTTTTTTGTCTCACAAGCTACGTTCTGTACTATGAGTTCGCCGCTACCACTTCGATAAAGATGACATACTCCCGCCCCATAGGTAAAGTTCTCAATAACAAAGCAGAGATGTGTGTTGGGGGGCCTGCAGTCTATGTCGGGTTTGCAGGGTTCTTCCCCATAATTGAGGAAATCAAGAAAGTTGTGGGGGACAGTTGTAACGTCTTTTACACGATGGGCGGAAAGATACAGAATGTACCTTACAACGAGATGGTGGTTTACGACGATTACCTCAGTGGCGATGGTGAAGTCCCCTTTGAGCCCAAGAAGCTCCAAACTGTTTGCCCGGGAAATGACTGTATGCTGGTCTCAAAGTATGAGGTATGCAAGCGCCTCAGTTTCGATGACGAGTGCTCCTATTTTACATTCCTCGAAGACCCTTTGGAGAGAATCATTACTATGTACGTAAAGTTCTGCATCAATGGCGAAGGGGGAGAGAGATTTTGGGAGAATAAAAAATTGAGGATGGGAATCGACCAATTAACGTGCCCCAACGTTAGCTTTTTGGACTTCGTTGCGTTTTTTGGGAACGTATATGTCAAGGAGTTCAGTGGAATGTACGCCAAGGAAGATTGCGGTCTTTTGGGAGCGCAGGGGGCCATCGTGCACGAGGAAATCTGTGGGAAAGTAGGGGACACAACAGATGTCTTGTTGGCAAGAGCCAAGAGAATCATAAAGAACAATGTTTTGATCTTTATCATGGATGAGTACTTCGAGGGCCTGGAGAGTTTGTCTTACATAATGGGGGGAAAATCTATCCAGGGCGCCGCGGGGGGCAAAAACTCGCTGATGGACAAAAAACTCACGCCGCAAAACATTGTTGCTGAAACCGGCCAAAAATTTTCCCTTACAAAATCAGAGATTAGAAAGGCAGCAAAAATTATGCAGCACGACATTCAGTTTTATCAAGACGCAGTGGCATACTGGAAGGCCAATTATAAAGACATCGCCGAGAGGGAGGAGCGGGAAGAGAAAAATTCAGCAAATTAGTGTTGGGTTGGAGTGGGTTGGTTGATTGGTGAGGGAAAGAGAACCTACGGAATAGATACTAAAGCGTAGCAGAACAGTTTTGCATAAACAAATAAAAAACTTTACTGCTACTTGAGCAAAATTAGTACAAAATCATCAGCCGAAGCGATGGCACCGCTCGCTGCATCACATAGCTGGAAAATCAGTAACAAACTCCTCGAAGAACTCATCACTGACGTGCTGTAAGTGATCGAGGATCTCCAAAGTGCCGACCCACATGTCCGTCTCATGATAAGCAACTCCCCACTTCTTACAGAAACTAGCAATGACAGGGTGGCACTTGTCCATGTTGTGCCGGGGCATCATGGGGAACAAATGATGGTCAACCTGATACTGAAGACCACCACAGAACCAGTCCACGAAAAATTGGGGAACTGAGGGCGAATACAGTTAATTATCATTTGTCAATGGCAACAAGCAACACAGGCCGAGAAAAGAGCAGACAAAGACATTATTATGTATATTTTCTAAACTCACCTCCATGTCCCTTGGTAATGTTCCTTGTAGTTGTTACCTGCAACTTCCAAAAATCCGGCCTGGTCTCAGCGCTGTAGGTAGCCATGCCGTTGTGCCCGAGTCCGAAGACGATGGCAAGGAAGAATCCGGAAGAACAAGTAGCAGCGAAGAAGAATGCCAAAGACTTCAGAATCGAAAATGTCCCGAAGCCAGAACAGAGCACCAAGACCCACATGTGATGCAGAGTAATGCAAACGCGCTCAAGAATAGGGTGCTGCAGACCCCGAGTCTTCAATTCAAGCTCAGCGTTTGCAGTGCTACCGCCTATCCCGAACGCCGTCTTAAAGCTGCGGAAATAAAAGTGCGTACGTACGTGCGTGTGCGTACGGAATATATTAGAAAACAAGAAAATATGGGTTTTTGAAAACCAAAAAGCCGCTCTGATACATATCCTCTGATACTCACGCATGCTTACCTCTCATTTAGCCAAGAAAGCCTTGCCAATAGCAGAATCGGAAAGTACAAGAACGCTTGCCACTTGACGAAGAATTTTGTGACATTTGAATCAGATCCATCTGCCCTGAGCTCGCGGAAGCTGCGCGCCTGGTGAAGACTCCACGCCAGAAGAGGCATGGTGTCAATGTCCGGGTCCCCGTCTTGAGTAACAGCGGAAGTGTTGTGAAGGTTGGGGACAGCATGGTGACCATTGTGCTTGTTCTTCCACCACTGCATACTGAATCCCTGCATCAGATCGCCGATAATGACCCCTGAAAGATCGCCATATTTACGCTTTTTGAACACCTGATGGTGAAGAAAGTCATGCGCAAGCCAACCGCACTGCTGCCAGAAGAGACCCAAAAGGATGGCACTGCAAAAGTGAACTGTGTTACTCGTGCTGAAGGCAACCATTGCAAAAACAGCCAGCAACATCCCCAAGTTAAAGCAGCATTTGTACGCATAAAACAGTTTACTGCTCTTAAAGGCACCCATATTGATTAGCTGTAGACGCAACTCGCGGTAGGCAGCCTCAAAGGAGAGCTGATCGTCACTCTTTTGCGTGGTGGAGGGGATCAAGTCGCCTATGTAGAAGCGTTTCATGTGATGCACAGAGCCAGCAGCTGAGTGGGAGGGAAGGGGAGGGAGGGAGGGAAGGGGAGGGTTGGGTTAGATTAGGGAGGGTCAGCGAAATTAATTGATCCCTGTGATTATTGACATCCAAAAAAATAAGGAAGCCGAACAAATTTTGCGACCCCGGTTCCGCCAAATTTTTTTACCATCTCGGCAAACGTAAACTTACCATGGAATGCCGCAAAAATATCTGTCATATCATCACCGGCATGAGTGAAAATCACAGCACCCCCAGGATGGTCGTGCCTGAGCGAGCGAAAGATAGCGGTGAGCGTTACTTATTTACACACAGCGACTAATAGATTTCAACGACAACATCGCAACGCGCCGCAGTGACTTACCAGTTCGACACATCGTAAACTTTATCTTCATAAACAACCCAGGCAGATTCGGGTGTGTTGTGCTTCTTCACTTCCTGCCAAGAAATCTTATTTTCCTTTTTCGTAGACTGTAAGGTAGAAGTAAATATGTAGGGAGAGTTGGGTTAGTGTTAAAAATGTCCCGCGCGGGTTGGCAGCGGAGACTCAAGGGCGAAAAGTAGAGGAGGAGAAGCGATGATGCCAGATTTTCTCCCCTCATTTCATTCCCTTCAAGGACAATATAATTCAAGGCAAATCACCACCGGGCGCAACAGAACTATTGAGCCCGGTATTTGGAACGAATATCACTCAGAACGCAAAATCTATCGAACAACAAGTACGTTTCAATGTTGGAGTGGCAACACATTTGGAGCTCGATGCGCAGCTTTGAAAACAGATATACTGAACAAGAATCTGTCAGAGGTCTAACAGCAAGACGGGACGGACAATCATACGCACCATGATGACAAAATACGAATTTATGATCAGAATTGAATTTTGTTTTTCTGCTGACTGTCCGAGCTGCCGATCCTTCTTCGACACTACCATATGTGTTAACGCCCTTCTTTAATTAGCACATCCGTGATTGCGTCTTTCGTCTTCGTCCACAGTGCCACAATTTACTCTCAATCAGTCATCTTCACCCCAAAATATTGACGTCATTGACACACGAAATTCCTTGTGCCCCCTCCCATGTCTTTTGATCCAGGAGCCCAAGAAATCGTCATTGACGAGGACGTTGACAATGCGCTGCACTCAGGAGC
>Ga0115555_1001114_pt1 | contig 18449 bp, 7 predicted proteins | sample COGITO_mtgs_1104_2_FD_87285 | JGI IMG/M metagenome (GOLD analysis project Ga0115555, IMG submission 87285) | Pelagic marine microbial communities from North Sea - COGITO_mtgs_110407 | ecosystem: Environmental > Aquatic > Marine > Epipelagic | place: Germany:Helgoland, sampling site Kabeltonne... | reverse complement strand
GCTGACCTTTTCGTCTTCTTCTCTCTTTACGGCTTTGGGGTGACGCGTGTGGTCTTCTTTCTCCGCGTGCGATTATGCAGGTATATTTGACGCGAACACGCACTTTACGGAACCGAAGCAACCACAAACGAATAAGAGTAGTACGAGTGGTGGTAATAACGCGTTGAACGTACCAAAGATGCTTCGGAAGTGCGCGAAATCGAAACGATTGCTCGACGCGATGGAAAACGGCGTGTTCGATGCGCTGGAGCGAGGGTACTTGCGAACGGTGGCGTTGGTTATTTCTCACCCGGACGATCCGAAGACGTTGTTGGAGGAGTATTTGTTCACCGTAGAGTACGACGAGGCGAAGCGAGCGAGGGTGTTGACGAGCGGCGGCGGCGCGAAAGACAAAGAAAGGGTTTTGTCGGCGGATGCGGCGACGGGGAAGAAAAGAGACGAGGAGAGACTGACGGATCCGAAAAGGATTCGAAAAAACGCGATCGCGACGACCCGAACGCTTTTGTCGCTGGTGAGAACGCTCGACGCGTTGCCGGATGGAAGCGCGGCGAATTTGAACTTGACGTACACTGAGGAAACGCCGGCGACGTACGAACCTCCATTTTTTGAAGCCGCGGACGACGCCGCCGTGGACGATGAGGATGGCGACGGTTTGTCGATGAAGGAGGAGTATCACGACGGGTCCAAGACGTGGAAGACAGATCCGTTTACGATGGAGCTCGGAAAAATTGAAACGCTCTATCACGCAATGAAGGTGAAAGCGTCGAGCGCGTTGGATCCGTTGTTGGACGAGGAAGAAGAAGAAGAAGAAGAAGAAGAAGAAGAAGAAGAAGAAGTTGTGATTGAGGAGCAGATTGGAGTGGTTCAGAAACCAACGGTATTGACGGTTGAGAAAGAAAAACCGAGAAGACAATCGACGCGCTATCCAGATCGAGACGCGATGAGAATCCACGGAGGCGTCGATCCCAACGCAAACGTTGTTCCGGAAACGCAGTTAGTTGGCGCTTTAACGATGGTTCATCCACCACCGGTAGAAAAGAAGAAACGTGGAAGACCACCAAAAAGAGCCAGACCAGCGGAACCGGTACAAAGGAAAAAGCGCGGCCGACCGGCAAAGGTTTCGGAGGATCTTTCGCAGCCTCCGAAGCAGAAAAAGGCAAAAGTTGTCGCGAAGAAGGAAAAAGAGAAGAAGAAAAGAAAAGTAGCCACCGTCGCTACGGTCACCGATGACTCCGCGTTAGCGTCGCTCAAAGAGTTCATCGAAACCATGGGCGGCCACCTACCGGCGAACTGGTCCGCGAAAGTCGCGAGTCGCGAGAGGACGGATAAAGGACGGATATCGCTTCACACGGACGTCACCTATATCGACCCGAACGGGAAGAGATACAGATCTAAACTCGAAGTCGCGAGGTGTTTAAATTTACTCGTCCAGTGATTATTGGACGATGATGATGATGATGATGATGGTGATGATGATCAAAGTGATTTTTGAACAACAACAACAACAACAACAACATTCAGAGAGATGCGAAGGTTTTATAGTGGCTTTTAAAAACATACACTCATACTAAGGTTGTAAAAACAGAATTTAGCGAAAGAGAAAGACGCGCGCTTTAAATATATATTACCGGTACCAGTACCTGTTTCCTAGGTGTACATATAATTACAAATACTTTACAAACGCCGGGACACCTTCGCTAATTCTTCGCAAAGACATGACCGCTAAGAGCAAAATGTCCGCCTTGGATTCACTTTCCTTCTTCTGACCTAAAATGCGTATGCCGTCGTCGGTTGTCAACACATCGCCTTGGAATCGTTCGTCCATACCGGTGACGAGCATATCTTTTACTTCTCCGGGTAAATCGATGATACAATCGATGTACCCGCTTCTATTCTTTACGCTCGAGCTCACCGCGATGACTTCTTTAATACCTAATTCAGACGCTGCGTAAGCAATTTCGCGTTCGAGCAAAGCGCACGAGGTGAAACTGTCCGTCACTTCGCCGAAATGTTTTAACAAACAGTGCGAAGCGACGGAAAATTCACGCGCGGTTTTTGCTTTGAACACGATATTTTCAGCCGTTCTCCTGGCGGTATCCGTGGCGATGTAAGCTGGCGAGATGGACAAGTCTTCCGTCGATTCGCGAACTTCAGTCGTAACCAGCATCGCGTCGTCTTCAATATCAGGATTCTTGTCATCTGGGACGAGCGTTTTGTGAATGATTTTCACTTCCCCTGGAAGGCATGCTTTCAAGCGCATCATTTCAACGCGTTGTAACTGCGAATAGAGCAACTCGAGGTACAAATCTGCACCAACCGAATCGACTTCGCCGGATTGTTTCTCGCCGAAGAGAGTACCGACGCCTCGAATGGACATGTCTCTTTCCGCCAACTTGAAACCTTCGCCTAATCCACACGACTCTTCCAACGCTAACAAGCGTTCCTTCGCTTTTTCGTTCAATGATTCTGGATCTAGCCCGTAAAACATCCACGCGTGCGCTTGACGATCGGCGCGACCGACGCGACCACGCAACTGATACAACGACGCTAAGCCGAACGATTGCACTTCTTCGATGATAATCGTGTTGCAATTCGGAATATCTAAACCAGACTCAACAATCGTCGTGCACAATAAGACATCCGCCTCGCCGTTGGAGAATTCATCCATGACCGCATCCAAAGTATCGCCGTCCATTTGTCCGTGCGCTTCAATCACGCGTAAGTTTGGCAAAATGCCGAACAACCTTTGCCGCGAATCGCCCATCATCATGATTCTGGGAACGATGTAATAAATTTGCCCGCCTCGATTGATTTCGTACTCAATAGCCTCGCGAATTTTGTCTTCGTCCATTGGCAATAAGTTTGTTCGAATCGGTCGACGTTCTGGTGGCGGCGTTTGAACTAAACTCGCGTCCCGAAAACCAGAGATGGCCATATGCAACGTTCGCGGAATAGGGGTCGCCGATAAAGTTAAAACGTCCACGGTAGCTTTCAACGCGGAAATTTGGTCTTTGTGCCTCACCCCGAACCTTTGCTCTTCGTCAATGATCAACAGATCCAAGTTGTCGTAGACTTCCGTCGATAAATTCAACAAACCGTGCGTACCGACGATGATTTGTGCTCTTCCTGAGTCCTTTTGGCTAAACTTCTCTAAAATTTCTTTTTGATCTTTTGTCTTGACGTGCCTCGTGAGAAGATTGACTTCTACACCCAAGTGTCGAAATCGCGCAGCGACGTTCGCGGCGTGCTGTTTCGCCAGAACCGTCGTTGGCGCGAGAATAAACGAATTCTTGCCGGAAAAGCACGCTCGAGATATGGCTCTGAAAGCGACTTCTGTCTTACCAAAACCGACATCGCCGACGATGATTCTATCCATGGGCGTGTCTCGAGTCATGTCCTCGTTGATATCCTCGATAGCCATCTTTTGGTCGGGAGTGAGCTCAAAACGAAACCCTTCAGCAAATTTTGCCTCTTCATCCGGTTTCGATATTCTATACGGTGCTCGGACGCACTGTAATCGTTGTAAATACACGCACATTTGGTGCACGACTAAATCGCGAATCTGTTTTTGCATCTGCGCTTCTTTCGCTTCCCACGACCCGAGTTTATCGTACAGCTTTGAAAGTCTCGGCGGTTTTACTTGCGCGCCGGGACTGGCGTATCTATACAATTGCATGGACGCTTTCTTCGGTTCAATTTTTGCGGTATCATCCGCGAACTGAATGAACAAGAACACTTTCCTCGTGCCTTCGTTTCTTCCGGTCTCCTCGTCTTCGTGGTTGATCGAACGCATACCTAAAAACTTCCCAATGCCGTATTTTCGGTGGACGACGTATTCACCGATAACCAACTTGAACGGATCAATAGAATTGTTCGCTAATCCGTGGGTGCTGTCGTTGTAGCCTTCCAAAACACGGTTGTTCATTTCCAACGCGTAGCCGATTCCATCGAGCGCCTCTCGCACATCCAGTTCGCTCATCATCTCAGCTAATCCGCCTTCGTCCTCTGACGACGACGATGATGCTCCTAACCGCGTCTTCTCGACGTCAACTATGCTTGCTGCCATGGTCGTCATAGCGTCCAGCTTCGCCGCGTCTTCGCCTTCGTTGAACGACCGTTTCACCGCTCTCATGCCTCTTTGCCTTCTCTCCGTGAATAATCGACGCAAACGGTCGCTCGCTTTCTCCTCGTTTGTTTTGCTGCTATCACTATTGCTGCTGCTGCTGCTGCTATTACTATTATCTTCCTCCATTTTATTCTCCTCGAACATCCTCGCCAACTTCGTCTCTGGATCCGAGGACGCTTTCAGCCGTTCCAACTTTAACCGCTCTCTCAACGTCTTGAACGCCTTTTCAAAATCCGCCACGAATTCCATTTCGTTTTGCTTTTCTCTCGCCTCTCGCGACGGATTATATTTCGGCGCGATGATGTGCGAAGACGACGACGACGAAAAAGACGATGAAGACATCATCGCGGTCACCGACGAACCGTCATTTTTGGCGTTCCCGTTGACTGCTGTAGAACCTCTTTTCACCGCGCTGCTCTTCTTTTTCACTCCTTTTTTCGAAGAAGACGACGAAGACGCGGTCGCGTCGGAGATCCCGCCACCTCTTCTCACGACGCGCCTGCGCACTTTCGCGTGTTGCACTCCCGCCGGAGGCGAAGTCGCGGCCGTCGTCGCGGTTGTCATATCTTCTTCTCCGTCGTCGTCTGAATCGTCGTCTTCTCTTTCGTCGCTCTCGTTCTTCTTCTCTCGACTACTACTACTACTGGTAGTATCACTCTCCTCATCCCCTACAGTCACTTCTTTCTCTTTTGCCAACATCATCTTCTTCGTCGTCGCGAGGCTTTTCCTCTCCCTCTCCAACGCCACCACCAACCGGTCCACGAGCTCTTGTTTCTTCCCAGTTTTCTTCAACTTCCGCTTCTCCAGTTCGCTCTTTAAGTCCGGGACTTTTAGTTTCGAGAGCACGAGTTGCATCTGTTGTTCGCTTTCTTCTTCGTACTCGTCGTCGTCATCTTCTCCTTTTCCTTTTCCATCTGGGCCATGCAAACGACGCTCGAACGAGGCGTCGATTGAATCCGTCTGTTGCATCGCTTGAATGTTCCAACGTGTCTTTTCAGCGCGCGATGAGACTCCTCCCCTTTTCCTCCCGCGCACAAAAGGCGAAGAATATCTTCGAGGGGTGTGAAAAGAAGCCGTTGCGGTGTTCGGCGCGGTGAAAGTGGCGAATTGTGGTGTCCTCGCGCTCATTTTGTGTATTCAATGCGTGCAAATTTAATGACGAAGCCGCCACAAAAGTTTTCCCCGGGAGTGAGGAAAAGATAAAAAGGTACTACGTTTACGATGCAAAACGTCTCTGCCTGCGTTCGATCCTCTGCGCATTCTTACGTCGTTGAAAGGAGGAGGAAGTATGGTTCTTGTGGTTCACACGCTGGCGTCGTGGTCAGAGCGAGGAAAGGTTTACTCGCGGAAAAGTTCGAGAAGGAGGAGGAAAAGGACACGAACGGGGAAGCCGTCGGCGAGGACGATGCGTCGGGGGATGCGGTGCGACTGTGCGCCTGCAACAGCAACGAGACGTACGAAAACTGCTGCAAACGCGTGCACGAGAACGGGATAACGCGAGAGACGACGCCAGAAATGATCGTTCGCGCGAGATTTACGAGCTATAAGGAAAATAAACCGGAGTTTATCGTCGAGAGTACGCACGAGGATTCGCCAGATTTTACCAAGAGAGACGAGACGGATGCGGAAAACGCGCGGAGGACGCTCGAGTCAGACGCGAAGGCGACGGCGAAGAAGATTCGGTTTTTGAGCTTGAAAATCATGAAGAAAGGGAGTAATGGCGAAAATGAGAGTGGTGGTGAAGAGGCGTTTGTTTCGTACGAGTGCGCGTTCGACGCGGGAGAGAAGAGGGCGAAGAAATCGAGGGCCAAGGCGAAAACGCTCGCCGAGCGAGCGAGGTATCGAAAGGATAAAGATGGGAAGTGGAAGTACGTGGACGCGTTGCAATTGAACGATAACGTTCTTTCTGCGGATGGTTTTGACGATGGAGGGCACAATCGGGGGAAGAGTAATTGGGGGAACGGTAATTTAGGCAAAATCTTTTAGCGGGAGGAGGCAAGATTTTCTGACGTTTCTTGCCCTCGCTCGAGGGAGCGCGCGGGCGTTTTTGTAATCTAATATCAATCTACGATTTCGTAATCTTTCGAACGAATGACGAAGGCGTCGATCGTTGTGCCTAACATCGCTGTTACCGGCGTTGATGGCGGTGCTGCCAGCGGCGACGACAACGGCGACGACGACTCGTGTCTTTTCATTCCTCCCGTTGTCGTCATTTCTGCTCGCCTCGTCAAGCACGCTTTGCGCATTTGCGGGTTCAAGCACGTCTTGCATTTGCCGCATTTTTGACTCGAACGTATGATTGGGAAGGTGAATTTCTTCTTTGCTCTTTTTTGCTCGCTGTTGTTTCCATCGCCGTCCTTCTCGCTCTTCTTCGTTTTCTTTGCGCTCGCCCGGTTATTGTTCTTCTGTTGTTCTTTCTCGACAGATTTACGTTTCAAGTACGAACGAAAGATATCGTTATTGAAAGGCGTTTCCGGCGGCGTCGGTTCTCGATTGATGGCGATTGATATCGTCTCCGCCGGACGTTTTTTCTTTGGTCTGCCGAGTTTTGGCGCTTTACTCGCCATCGCGGCTGCACTTTTTTCTGGGTGCAGCAAAGGACTCGGAAAGTCAAATTCAGTGAACTCTTGCCCGGTCGAAGCGACTGGAACGACAGGACATATCCATTTTGGCAACTCGCGCGGATATCCGGTACGGCGCTCCCATGCCCGAACGCACAAGACTTGGTGATTAAACAAACGCGTGACTTCCGTCCTCGTCATCCCTCGCGTGACCGAACCGATGGACGCGCCGAGTAGAGTGACTATTTTCGGCGACGTTTTGAGAGTTTCAATGTCGACACTCACAGGTTTTGCCGCCGAGCGAAGGTCGAGAAAGACTTCATTCACTTGAAAGTACGTGCCGTGCAGCGGGAAGCTGCGTTTACAGGCGCACAAGGCGGTGACGAAGAAGACGCATTTTATTGAAGAAGGCTCAGAGGGAGGAGAAAGATGAGAAGGAGCAGGAGGAGGAGGAGGAGTGGTAATGATGATATCCTCTTCATCATTCTCTTTGCTGATGTTCGTCTTTGCATCTTCCATGACGATATCGTCGTCGTTGTCGTCGTTATCGTGGTTATTTTGTTCGTGCTCCTCTTCGGACGACGTTGATATTTTATAGACGCGTTCAAAATCGCTCGCCTCTCTCGGAGCTGCGATGACGCAATACCGCCGCGTTGCGTCGCATTCGCCGATTATAGACGTTGGATGTGGCGAGAGCGAATGCAAAAGTTCCGCCGGAACGCATTCATCTGGCACTCGCCACCCTTGTACCTCTGAACGAAACTGCGCTTTTGTGAACGAGGATAAATCCGCGAGTTGATTGTGTCGATTAGGGGTTAAAAACGCCTCCTCCTCCTCCTCGGCGGTTGTCGTCTTGGCGGCAGTTGCTGCATTGAACTTTGCGAACCGAGGATCCTCGACTTCCCTCAAAACTTCGTCTTCGGCTTCGCTTTCAAACGCCGCATCATCTTTCAGCGCTCTCTCGTCGACTTCAGCAACCGCTTCCATCGCCTTTGTTTTCGCCTCGGCTAAAATGCCAAACGCGGCGGACGCTCTCTCGAGATCGTTTCGATTTTTGTCCGGGTGGCAGATTTTTGACAACGATTTAAATCGCCGCATGATCATCGCTGCCACGGCGCTTTTGTTTTCTTCGACATTGTCGTCGTCGGAATCATCCTCCGAGGAAAGGAGTAAAAGAACGCGCATGGCCTTCTTGCCGGCGGGTTTACCTAAATCTGTCCAGATCTTCCCGGCGGCGACGATTGAATCCATCGTTTCCGCGACGTTGTTTGCGAACGCGTCGTTTTGTAGAGAGAAAGGAGCAAGGGGCGCAGTATGTGATGGTTCTACATGCAGAGGAGACGCATCTTCTACCGATGCTGCTGTTGCTTCGGAAAAATCCTTCTCATTTTGCTGCTGGTGCTTCTGCGCTTTTGCACGCTCAACGAATTCTTCAACTGTGAGAACATCCGCCGCAAGATTATCAGACGATTCCGTAGGGCTGTTGAATCCATCTAGACTAGACGGTGATTCTATGCTCGAATTCGATGGAAACCGTTTTCCAATGACGTTGTTATTCGTCGCCGTTGGCGTCAACGGCATCTTCGGCGACGAACCCTCCGACGGCGACGCCAAGCCGATATCTTCGATATCTTCGATCGGTTGCGTTCTCGTTTGTTCCTTCGTAAGATCAATCGTTACTACTTCTTTCGGCGGCGTTGGAGGTTCTGCGTTGTTGACGTTCGGTGCAGGCGTGTATACTCCGACGTTGTTCATGTTATTATTCCTTCGTTTACCACCACACTTGGCGTATTCGCAGTCGGAGTTCATTGGACAACTCGCGCAATTCGGATCGCGCTTCGCGCAAAACACCTTCCCAAGCGTAATCATGTGATAATGCAGCTCGTACAACATCGTCACGTCGAACGTGTTCAATCTTTCGCTCAAAAATTCGTACACTGATTCTTCTGGGGCGTACTGCTCGAGAAGTTCGAGCTTGAAATCGTGTTCGAGCGGAACCCATCCTAGGCGCGCCATGATTCGTCCGACGTTGACGTCTACAGGGAAGTCTCTATTTTCCAACGAGAGTAAGTTTACGCACGCCGAAGTCTTTGCGCCCATGCCTTCTATCTCGTTGAGATACGCGTTTGCTTCTTCTGTGGAGGCTTCACGAAGGAATTCGAGCGACAAAACGCCGCGTTCGTCGAGCACACGCCGAAGAATTTTCTTGATTCTATGCGCGAGCATGGAGTGCATGCCGCGACATCGAATGCACTCGATGATATCGTCGATTGAGGCTTCGTGCAAAACGCGGTGCCAATCTACGCAGTCGCGCACTATAATTTCATTCTCGGTAGGATCGTTGTCGCAAATGAAGTCTTGACGATCTCGAGCAGCTTGCGCGAGCGCTTTCAATTTATCTGTCTTTGCTCGTCGCTCGCGTCGGTTCAATTCTGCCCTCGAGGCTGCTTGTTGCTTCGACGCTTCTCTCTCTTCTCTCAGTTTTGCTTTGTTTTCGCGCATTTTCTTTTCTTTTGCTTTCTGCTCTTCGTCTTCTTTGCGCAAAATTTCCGCTTCCCGGACGATTTCGTCGATATCGTCGTTCAACATCTCCTGCGGCTTATCGCACCCGTTGTGTCTTTTATCGAAACTTCGAGAGCAGGTCCAGTTCAAGTAATCCGCTGCTTCTACGTTCTCCGACGTCGTCTTGTGAGTAAGTAATGAATCTGCTAACGCTTTTGGTATCCGTCGCCACTTACCGCAATCCTCGTTCGAACATTCGATCCACGCCTCTTTCTCGCTAAATCTGCGCTTCGTCAACGGCGTTTTCGAAAAATCGTTCCACATTTGTCGCTCGCTGTAATACAGTTGCTCTAACGGAGACATGACAGGTAACTCGACAATAACTGAAGACTCGTGAAGGTCTGTATTTTCATCAAGTGATGTCCTATCGAGCTCAAACGAGGACGAGTCGATCTTCGGAACACCGCGACAAAGGAAGAAGGAAGGTTGCTCGATGTCATCTTTATCGTCAATCTGCATGCGCTCAATCACTTCCGCCACGGCTGCTGCTCCCATTTCAGTTTCTATATCTAAAGCATCTCGCATTTCTACATCCTCCTCCTGAGCAATATTATCTCTCCCGGTTTCTCTCGAAACAATGCGATCAATTGCATTTCGTACAACCTCGCTCGCCGCTTGCGCGCATTCCTTCTCGTACCTCTCCCTGTCTTTTTCAACTACCGAATTGATGACATTTTTCACCAAATCCTTCACTCTTACCGCTCTCTCGACGCGTTCTAAATGCTTGCTTTGCGTTTCCTCCGTCACTGGAAACTTGGCCATCAAATTTAACATCGCTGTTGATGATAAAACGTCCGTCACGTTTTGCGTTAAATTCGCGCCGATGACCGAATCGAGGACTGAACCGCCCCAGGAGACGTCCAAAGGTCTATGACCGAGAGTTTTACGCGATTTACGAAGAAACTCGCCGATTTTATCGCGCCACATCCGTTTCTCATCGTGACCAAACTTTTGAATGGCGAGTTGTCGCCCTTTCCAGATTTTCGGGATGACGTTTTTCTTCTTCGATTGCTGCTGCGCAAGAGGAGGCGGCGGAGCTCGCTTTCGCTGCACGTCGCGAAAGAAGATATCTTCCGAGTCCGATTCGCTGCTACTAGTGCTACTATCGGAGGAGAAATAATCGTCGTACGATTCGCGCGGTCGTGATTCTATCTCTGGATTCGGATGTCGCCATCTTTGCTGAGCATCTTGAGAACCGTTTTCGAAGGCGTTTCCGGATCGGAACCAGCCGCGTTCGCCCGGCGTTCGCGGACCGCTTCGCTTGGATTTCGCCAACCACGTGACTTTTGGTTTCACGACGACGGCAACCGCAGCAGTAGGGAAAGATGGCGAAAGCGACGTTCTCTTAGCGTAGCTTTCAAACGTGCTCGCATCCCAAATTAAATCTGAGGCATTCGTGGCGAGTTCTGTTCTTGGAAACGGTGTGATGCGATGGACGAGAGCTTCGCTCGACTCGACGACGCGTTCGATGGCTTCTTTAACGAGCGTACGAACGATGCACCTTTCGTGATCGTCGTCGTCATCTTCATCTTCGCATGGAAGAGTAACTTCTACTTGTTTTTGTTGTTGCACTCGACCACGACGCAAATTTGTGGCGCCCGTAAGAAACCACTCGTCTCGTACTTTCGTGTCCGAAACGAGATTTTGTACGCGACGTTTCGCATCGGCGAACAAGTTCTGATACATTTTTATAGTCCCGTGCGCGGGTACGACGGACACATCCAGAGATCTCAAAAAGTCTCTGTAAATGTCTTTTTGTGCGCTGATGGCTTTGGGCATGTGCATGGTACTTATCGCGTCGATGTGATCCATAATGTGTTCCTGTTTCCTCGCGTTTATATTTTGACACGTCTCGCGAAGGTTCAGCAAATTCGAGCCTACCCAATCGTGAATGGTGTCGAGGACATCCGTGAACGAGTAAGAAGGAGACGATACGGCCTCCGCTTGCATTTGAACACCTTCTTCTTCTTCTTCTTCTTCTTCCTTTTCCTCGTTTGTATCTTTCTTCAAAAAGCGTATGGGATGCGTTCTCGCTTTCGGTTTTCGAAAATCCATCACCGCGGCCAACCGTCTCGGGACGATCGTTTTCGGCACAAAGTTACGCCTCTTCTCCTCCTTCCTTTTCTTTCTCTCCAACTCTTTCAGCCGTCTCTTCTTCTCCTTCCTCGATTTCTTCGTTTCGTAATACTGCGACAAATCGTAAAACTCTTTGGTAATCCTCACTTCCTCCTCGTCCTCGATGCCTTCGAATCCCCATCGAGCGACGTTAATCCCTTCGACTAACCTCGTCAACCGCTTAAACCTCGATTCCGTTTTAATTCGCTTATAATCTTTGCTAATGATGGACTCCAAAATCACCGCCGGTCTCCTGTGACCATCGTTCGACCGTTTCTCCGTAAACCTCGTCACCGGTACTGGATACAATTTCAACCACTCGGCTTCGCGAAACTCCATCTCTTTCGCCTTCTGCGCGGTGATCGGCAACAGATCCTCGCCTCGATTGCGCAACCCCGGTCGGTAGGCGTTCGCGCTCGCTTCGGATTGTCTTCGTAACCGAGCTTGATGTTGCTGAGATTTCGTGAGGTGCTTTTCGTACGCGATGAACACGTCCGAGTGATTCTCATCATCGTTCGTGTTAGTAGTATTCACGTCTGAATCGTCGTCCTTCTTTTCAGCCTCTTTGCCTTTGTCTTCTTCTTCTTCCTTCGTTGTTACCTTTTGCTCCCGCTGATGCTTTTTGTCCTTCTCCTCCTCACTGAGTAGTAGTTTACGAATGCCATCAAACCCGCCGCGCTGCTCAAAAATTCTCGGTTTCCCTCCAAAAATAGGAACGTTAATGTCGTCTCGTTCCTTCTCCTTCTCCTCCTCCTCTTCCTCCTCCTCCTTTCGACGACGACGACGGTCCCGCAAAGATGACAATAAACCTCCTTTTTTCTGACCCATCTTCTTTAACTGTATTTTTGTCTTCGATGATGATGATGATGATGATGATGATGATTCCTGTCGTCTCGCGCGCGTGTCGCGCAGCGAAAAACGTCCCACGACGAGAACACCGCGACCGTAACCACCACCATTTATAGTAGTATTCGTCGTCCTCGTCTTCAACTTTCTTTTCTTCTTCATTTTTATGGTAAAGCTTATGTGTGATGTTAAATGTGCGCTTTTTTTTATCCAGAGTGTTTTAGATATTTTTTTTCCTTGCAAACGAGCTCCTCGAAAAGATGCACAAATTAACCTCAGAAAAGGATATGCAGATATACTACTATAAATGAGCAATACGACGACGACTTTGATGAAAACGACGACGGTGCTTTTTTGCAGGAGGAGGACGACGACGACGACTGGAGGAGGAGGAAAAGGAGGAAAACGAAGAGGTGGCGTGTTCTTGCCGTCGTCTCGGGAGAGAAGAAGAACATTACGAACGAGACGCAGAAAAAGGACGGCTGCATTTACGAAAGCAGCCGCTGATGATGTCGATGATGATGGTAACAATAAGAGTAATAAAATAGGCCCAACTGCGGCAGAACCGACCGCGATGGACGCAGAAACGTTCAACCAGCTCGTTTCCTTAGGCACGTGGGACAAAATTGTCCCCGAGTGTAAGAGGTTAGCGCTGATTGGAAAAATTACAAACGGAGTGCTCGGTCAAGCTTACGTTGTCCTCACCGCGTGTAAAAACCAAGGCGAAGACGAGAACGTTCTGAAAACTCTAGAAAATATCATTCAATTACTCACGCAAACACTTTTGCAACTGGAAGCGGATTCGCCGTCCAAACGCGCTTTGGACGAAATGATGACGTTAAACCCGGACGAAACGTTCGACGGCAAAGCGGCGTGTCGAGAAATCGCGGAAAGACTCGACGCGAGCGTCGACGACGTCGTCTTGGAGTTGCAAAAGTTTTTAAAGAACTGCGAGTTGCAAGACGCCGCGTTCGAACGAGATTTAGCGTTGGCCACGGAAACGGACAATCGCGAAGAGTTCGATCGACTGACCGGTTTAGTCGCCGCCAAGTTAGAGGCGAAAAGGCGGACGTTGGCGATCTTAGGCTACCTCGAGATCTCTTAGAGTCGTAATAATACGTAACATTTTGAAAGAAATGAGAGTATTCATAGCTAGTAGTATTCCTGTATTCTCGTTCACTAAAATGCTTTTGTGCTCGCTCGCGTGAACGCCGCGGAAGCCTCCGCGGAGTATCGACGTTTCCTGTTTTTGCCCAGAGTGATAGAAAGAGGCGTTCATAGAGTTTAGGGTTTAAGAAAAAAAATCTGCCAGAAGCAAAAAAACCAAAAGGTCGGTCGACACCTGAAAGGAATTGATCGCCAAAAGAGCACGCAACGACGCGAGTGCATCATCAACGCTCTCGTTTTGTCGTTCACGCTCTCGTAATAAATTCTTTGGAAAAAGAGAAGACTTTCGCGTCGTAGAGAAGTCATTCGGAAAGTCTTTTTCTCTTCCTCTCGTGTGTTCGTTGTCGGTGAGATCTTCTTTTGTGCATAAAGACCGTTTGCACACTCTCGAGGGTGAAGGAAGCCCCTTCGTCTTTGTATTCAAACCGCCGGTTCTTTAAAGAGAGGTTAAAAAAATGATGACGATGATGAGAAACAAAGTCACGAGGACTTCTTCTTCATCGAGAAAGAGTTTCAGAAGCGAAAACCGCGGAGGACGCGCGCTGCGAACGCTTTTCGTGTGCGCGTTGTTCGCGGTGTTTTTGTCCAGCAGCTTCCCGCAAAGAAGACCAAGCGCGACGACAAAAGAAAATAATTTTGGTAATTTCTTGTTTGTTGGAGCACAAACTTCAGGCACGGAAACGGAAGCCACGGTGGCGGAGGCGACGCCGTGCGACACGAGCGTACCACCATTAAACGGTGCAGTTGGAACGTGTGCGAACGTTTTAGACGCGGGCAAGACGTGTCAGCCGACGTGTGACAAAGGGTATACGGTTTCCGGGAAAACCACGTGCGTGGGCGGCGTGTTGGAAGCGGCCACGTGCGAGTTTTACTTTTGCAATTCTGATCCGGACACTTTTTTCAAAGAAGAAGGGTTGGGGGATTTGAAAAACTATTTTTGCGCGGTTGAAGATACGGTGATGACGACGACGTTGAAACCGACGAACAACGAGTGGGAAGCGGAAGGGAACACGCTGACGTACGAATTGATTTGCCCGCCGGACAGGACGTTGAAGGTTGGGGCCGTAGGAAACGAAGTGGCGCAAGCGTTTTTGAGCGAAGGCGGGGTTTTATCGTTTACGCCGGATACGCACAAATTTTCTGAGAGTAAAACCGATTTGTCTCTGTTTTCGTTTCGTGTGACAAAGACGGTGTATGATGCTAACGGTGAGATGCTGTCGCAAGACATTGAGGTGTCGACGGGAAGAATTTACATCGAGCCGAGAAACGATCCGGCGAGTTGGCCCGATGATGTTGAAGATTTAACATTTGGACAACAAGTGAGACCGAATAAGTTGACGCCAACCGGAACGAACAGCGGATGGCAAGGGTATACGTTTGAATCGTTCCAAACCGCGACGGCATACGCGTTACCGACCGAGTCCGGGACATCCGGGGACTACAACACGTATATCTTGAGAGGCAATTTGAATTGCATCGATGCATCGAATGTGCGAGTGTCCGCAGATGGTTTCGTCAACTGCGCCTCGGGGTACGCGTATGGAGACTTGGATGCCGACCAGGATTATTTACAATACGTGATCACCAAGCTGCCGACGTACGGAGAAGTAAGGTTGTCGTGCGACTACACAGCCAACAATGGTAAAGGCGCCCAATTGTGTGGCGAAGATGCCGGCGCGTTTGTATATATCCCGTACGGAAATAACAGCGGATTGTCCGATACGTTCGAGTACGCGGTTAACGACGTGGAAGCGGGCGGACACGAGGGGTTGGATCCGCCGACGGGTTTGCCCGCCGGGACGAGAGGCGTCAATTCGGCCTCGAGACGGGTGAAGATCACCGTCGCCGAAAAGACGTTCTTACCATCCATCACGGGTGTGAAGGAACTCGTCACGAACGAAGTGTCCACGACGGCGAATGTTGTGGAGGATACGAAGACGGACTTCTCGGTAAAGCGCGCGGTCGCGGCGGATTTACCTCATTCCGGTAAAGACAAGAACGGTGAAGACGCAAGCATTACCGAATCGATGTTGAGAGTGTACACGGCGCAAAACTCTTTTTACGACGCCGTCACAGATGTGGATGGCTACGAAACAGTTGAGCACGGGAGAATCAAGTGGCATTGTTGGGACGAAGGGGGGGACAACGGCCAGTGTGAAGGCAACGTTTGCGCGCAGGAACATTCCGGAGAGCAGGTAACTGTGAACGAGTTGACCATGTACACGTGCGATTGTGAACCCGACCCCGAAGGAAAAATTTTCGAAGAGAACAACTTTTGGCAAACGTGCACGAAGAAAGTTTTGGAGGCTGGTACAGAGCTAAGCGCGTATTTTACTTATGAACCGACGAAGGACCGAGGCGGTGTAGATGAAGAACTTTGGATGCGCATCGGGGTCAAAGATGGCATCGTCACAGGTTTCAACTACGAAACTGCCACGGTGCTCATAAGTGTTGTCATTTCGCAGGTAGACGACGGGTCCGAGCTCGGCGTGTACGGCAAAGACGCGGATGGCGTAGAGGTTTTGAAAACCTCCAATCCAATGTTTACGGCGCCAATGACCGTGACCGAAGTCGTCGGCACGACGAAGGAAGAGCTCAGTTTTGAGGAGTACGCAAAGCAATGGCAAGAGTTCAAGATTAAAGCCGCGGATGAGGACACGGATAGACTTTTCATCACGTTGATAAACGCAGACGCCATCCAAGGAACGGTAACGCATCTCATACAGGGCGTGCAAACCGGCGATCTGACCATGGGTACGGACTTGAGTGACCTTTACGGGTCTATAAACGTCGTCTCAATGGGTGGGAACAAAGAGACGGGATTTTCCGCGACGCTCTATTATCGCGCGAAGGAGTATTGGAGAGGCCCGATGGAGACACTCAAGTTTGCTGTCTCGCAACAAGAAAATTATAGAGGTGGCGACGACAACGCTCAAATAATTAATGTCACATTTTCTACCAAGTGCGCTCCTGGACACACTAAGAACCCTTCGGAAACGCAGTGTACACCGTGTGGCTTTGGTGAATACGCGCAGTTGTTTGACATGATCTCGTGTTCGCCTTGTGCCGCCGGTACTTTCGCCGGGAAAACTGGCTCAGAGAAGTGCGAACCATGCGGAGTGACCTCGTATCAACCTTTTGAAGGTAAGAGAGCGTGCACCGCGTGTCCATCGAGATCGACCACGGAAGGTGGTGCCATTGCTCTCACGGAGTGTTTGTGCGACGTTGGAACGTACGGGAATCTGCTCACCGTCATCGACGACCAAACGAGCGACTTTGACAGCATTTGCAAGGTTTGCCCGCCTTTGGGGAGTAGGTGCACAGAAAGAGGTTTAATCGTTCCAGAAGCCGAGTTTGGATATTTCGTCGATATTCCAGACGCAGCGCTAGGGACTGAATTAACAATTCGTGAGTGCACGCCTGAACAAGCATGCCCGGGGAACGCGACTGACGATCAGATTTTGGCGGACGTCTACCCGTGGACTATCCAGTGCACGGAAGGATACGAAGAGAAGGGTTGCGCGCAGTGCAGTAACAATTACTACCGCTTGAAGCAGCAATGCAACATCTGTCCAGACACGAAGTGGGAATCGTATTTAATTCTTTTCCTGATGTTGGTTGGTTTCATCATGTTGTTGCCGATCCTCGTCAAGTTATTGAGAAGATTCAAAGCGATTTCGCTCTTGTTCGTGTTCGTCCAAATAACCGCCGTGTTATCGGATTTGGACTTCAAGTGGCCTCCGATTATTCAAAACTTGTACAAGTACTTTGCGATTTTCACGTTTGACATTCAGTTGCTGCAACCGGAATGTCACATTCCGAAGTTTGATTTCTTCTTGCGGTATTTTGTCGTCGTGCTCTCGCCGCTCTTTTTTGGAGCGACGTTCGTGTTGATCACCTTGCTGAAGTTTATCATCGGTCAAGTGCTCATCAGAATGCTTCTCGCGGGTTCGTTTGACTCGTGGTTCGCGTACGACACTCGCGATGTGGACGACGAAGGCAACCGCAGAGGTAAATTGCAGAGGATGAAGGAAAGGGCGAAGAAGATGATCACAGATAAGAAAATACAATTGGAAGAGTTCTCCGTTGGTGATCACATCCGATCAACTGTGAGGATGTTTATTCGCATCATGCTCACTTTGATGGATATTTCTTACATCTTTCTCTCGAGAGCGACGCTTGAATATTTCGATTGCGTGAAAAACCCGGCGAATGGAATCTCGTATTTGGAAGCTGAACCGAGCATACAGTGTTACGACTGGGGGAACATGAAAAATCCCTGGACGCAGTACTTTCCTATCGCGTTAGTGTTGGTGTGCATGTACCCCTTTGGTATCATCTTGACGTTTTACTTCACGCTGTATCGAATTCGGGATAAGTTGAATCGCCCGGATACGGTCAAGACGTTCGGGTTTTTGTACGTGGGTTATCGCCCGGCGTGGTACAGATACAAGATCTTAGTCTTGCTTCGCCAACTCGGCGTTGTCGGCAGTACCATGTTGTTCTCGCAAGGAACAACGATGAGTCAACTAGGTCAATCTTTGGGTTGTTTGATGACTATTTTTATCGCGATGACCATTCACTTCTTCGCGGACCCTCAGGAATCCAAACGTCTGGACCGTTTAGAGTCTGCGGCTATTTTCATCTCCTTCGTGAACATCTTCTCCGGTTTGATTTTTCTAACCGAAAAAGCCTCGAAGAGATTCGACGATTTTCTGTCCTGGTTCAACGCAGTTCTCATTTTAGGAGGCTTGACGATCTTCCTCATTTACATCTTCATGGAGGTTACTCCGTTTGTCGTCAAATCTGCGAAAAGCAACAAAGGCATCGTCGGCGTTTTCTTTGGCGACACCAAAGGTTTCAAAGGCGGCAAAGAAAGCAAAAATACGACGGCGGATAAGTTGGCGCAACTGGATAAACGTTTATCGAAGAAGATATCGACAAAAGCGGAAAAACAAAAATCGTTGGAGAAAGGCCCTTCGTTGTACCGACGAATGACGCTGGGTTCTAAACGGGACATATTGACCCCTGAAGAACTCCGCGCGGAGGCTCGATCGAAATTCGTCAACTCG
>Ga0115555_1001112_pt1 | contig 18459 bp, 15 predicted proteins | sample COGITO_mtgs_1104_2_FD_87285 | JGI IMG/M metagenome (GOLD analysis project Ga0115555, IMG submission 87285) | Pelagic marine microbial communities from North Sea - COGITO_mtgs_110407 | ecosystem: Environmental > Aquatic > Marine > Epipelagic | place: Germany:Helgoland, sampling site Kabeltonne... | reverse complement strand
CACCAAAGCTTGCACCAAAGCTTGCACCAAAGCTTGCACCAAAGCTTGCACCAAAGCTTGCACCAAAGCTTGCACCAAAGCTTGCACCAAAGCTTGCACCAAAGCTTGCACCAAAGCTTGTATCTAAGCCTTCCTTGCGAGTTAAACCCCCTTCTTCACCCCCGCCTTCAGTCCCTGCAAAACCCTCAATTCCATTCCAGTTTAAATTGCCATCCCCCAAAAGTGCCACTGTTAAGAAGCAAGAGAAGAAATCTATCACAGCAAAATCGACAAAATTGTTGTCGACCAAGAAGGTAATTCCCAAGCCTTCCCCCGCTCAAAAACGTACGTCCACCAAGAAGGCCACCATTGAGGCCCCATCTGCCCCTCTTTTTAACTTCAAGTGGCCAGAGCTGAATGCGGGCGGAACGAAGAAGGCGGCGGCCGCCCCCGCTAAGAAATCGCCTTTTAGTTTCAAGAAGCCTTCCCCACCTTCTGCCAAAGCGCGCACCGTCAAGACGCCTCTCCCCAAGACGGTATCGGTGACAAAGAAATCGACGTTCGGTTTCAAGCTGCCCTCCCCGCCCACGGTAGCTGCCAAATCTTCCGGGCCTAAATCAACCAAGCCAAAAGTTCCTCCAAAGGGTGTACCAGCGCTCACGAGGTGGAAACAGAACCGCGACGGCTCTGTTACTGGGCGCATCACTGGAAGCAAGCTGTACGACGAGAATGACTTGATAACGACAAGCCCATTAACGACAAAAGGAAAGAAGGGAGAGCTCGTGAAGACTACCAGTGGCAGCAAGTACTGGTTGAATTAGGGAAGCATTAGTATCAAGCACTGTAGGAAAGCACAATTAAGTAGCATTAAGTAAGAGAAGGATCTTCTTCGCAGGAAAATGTTCTATTTCATAAATCAATGAACTACTCTATACTACTCTTCAATTCATTTGGCCGCTGGCCCTTTTCCCACCTTGGGACTAGGTGTTCTGGTGTGATAAGTATCACAAACTTTCCACGGCAGTTTCTTCTTCCTCATCATTTTCACCTTCGTCTTCGTCCCGGGTCTCATGGACATCGTCGACGAGGTCTTGTCCTGTTTCTCTCTCCTCGTGACGCTGTTCTTAATTTTGGTTTTGGCCTTTGCCGGCGCCTTGGTCAGCGGAACGTCCAGCCTGGCCTCCGCCTTGCGCGGGGGGCTTAGGACCTTAAAACACCTCTCGACAGCCCGCCTGATAAGGCTTACTTCCTTTTCCGCCTGGCGTTCGATTCGGCGCCGGATCGACGCTGCCAACCGGGTAGTGAGGTTAGTGGAGAGCACAGAGACGATGGAGGTCGGAGGAGAAGAGTTGGATTTTTTCGGCGTCTCAACGGTGGTCTGTACAATTCGAGGAGGACTGGGTATAACGGGATCTTCGGCCGGGACGAGGAGGGACGTCCCCACTCCTCTATCTTGCATCTCAGTCGAAACTACAGAATGGGGCTTATCGTTCTCTTCGTTCTTCTTCATTTCTAAAGCAATCCGTAAGTTTCTCTCTTCTTCCAACTCTTTAATTGTCTTACCATGAGCTTTTTGTTGTTCGTGGAGAAAGCTCTTCAGACGAGATATTTCTGCTCTTGCAGCAGCAAGCTCATCAGATGGGTATTCGCTTTCATTACACTCATAGCTCTCATTGGTTTCTTTGCTATCTTTGCCATCATGTTCTTGAATACCGCTCACAACATCATTTTCCTGGCAATCTTCGCTGCCAGCACCCCCACCGCCGTGTTCGTTGCCAGCACCCCCACCGCCGTGATCGTAGTGGCCTATATCTTCAATATCAACATCTTCGGTGTAAGAATGGGCAAGGGGTAAGGGTCGTTGAGGATGCGTTGGAGGACTTTGCACAGAAGGCGGCGGATCCGTCTGAGTAGAACAGTCAGCTCCGACCTCCCTCAACTTTACCAAATTTCTGCATTCCCTCCACCCTCTCTCCGCCTCCCTCACCCTCCCCTTCAGTTCACGGACTTCTCGTCCAAGTCTGGAAATTTTCACCTCGGCACCGCGGAGCGAGATTGACAAATGATACTCCGTTAAGTTTTGGGGAGAGAGGTGAGGAGAATATTGGTTCGTTTGTTGAGGTTCATGCTGCTCTTGATGAGGTTGTTGGTTAGAAGTTGTAGGTGACGGTGGAGAGGGGGAAGAAGGAGAGTGGGGGGAAAGCGGCGTGCGTGGTGTGACATTCATTCGATTCGATCTCTCACTTAAGGTTTAGGCGATGAAGGAGGCTCACAGGCATAATTTCTTAATTTTCTAAACAACTCCGTTGAGAATGCAAAGTTGTTAGTTTGTTGTTTGTACCGTAGGGGGGGTGCAAATGCAGACTCTTGAAGCTCTTTTACAACCAATTCTTTGCGACGAATATACAATTTGAAGCGGTGAATCTCTCACTAACAAGTACTACCAACAAGTAGTCGCATTAGAGAACGAACAAATATAAATAATACCTGGTAATCAAAAGATACCAAGACAAATAGAAACCTAAAATACCTTCTTGTTGTTGCTACTATCCATTGACCGCGGAAGGAGTCTCCCTCGTTAACAATTTATTCTACTGCGCGACGCGCGTGTCTTGCTAACGTAGGAAATTGAGCGCTCATCTCCAAGTCTTGCTACAATGTCAAATGCTGCCCCCTGCCCTTTCTGCACTTTCTTTCAATAATTAAGACCCTGGTGTTTGGTCACCACTCGAAGAAATCCAAACCATAAGCGCCTCGATTATTACCGAAATTCTGATCGACTCCCTTTAAGTTCGTCTTTATCTCGTCTTTTCGATCGACAAGGCGTTCACCAGTGTCTTTATCTGTGCTGATTCTCATGGAAGTGGCCTGGCTGTAATAGACAAAGTTGTCAGTGTTTGAAGAAAATGGGTTGTTGAGCAGCAGCAGACTAGCTAATATCAGCGCGATCGTAGCTGAGAGGCTAGGCGAGAAATCGTTGTCGCTGTCGACGTTAGCGGGCAATTCTGTGCTGCTCTCTTTTTCATTTCGCCCTGGGGAGGAAGGGTTAGAGCTACACAAGGAAGAAAATGAACATCCCCAAGAAGGCAATTTTATTCTTTACTCACATCCAAACCTATTTGCACCCCTCGTTTCATTGACTTCGATATTGCTGCCCGTATCACGACCACCATTTTCATCATCTTCCTCATTTCCACCTCCTGCTTTAAAATCATTTTTTTTATTGCTGAATGATAGCGGACGAATTCGGTACGAATTCCACAAGACCGGCGATATTCCTCTGCCAATCACCGCGAATCCGACAACAGCTGGACTTAACACCCCGAGAGCGACGAATATTGCCAAAATCTGCAGCCTCATTCACACAGGCAGAAGAACTAGTCCGGCGTTGGTGTGAAAAGGGTCTTCTGGTGATTTTTTTTCTTCTCGTAGGAACTGAGGTGACTAATATACTGAATATCTGGCGAGAACGCGCAAGATAAAAAGGGGACCTCTCTGCAAGCAAAAATGCTCGAAGTTCGGATTCGAAGAATTGAGAAAAAAAACCTCGCAATGTTTTGTCGAAACAGAAGAAACCTCAACGTCGGCTTGTCCAATAGACAGTAGATAGCCATATCCACTTTTAATCAAGTTTGATTTACGGGAAAGTGTCATTTCATCCGTTGCCCGTCTCTGGTGCCCATTCATCACATCATCATCCCATTGTCTTTGCCCTCGTTCACTTGACGTCGGCATGTCCTCTCCGCGAATGACTTCAGCAATTTGGGGCGTCGCTGGTGTAGCTGTTGGATTTTTCGTCCATAATTTATTTTACAGTTGCAGTGATGAGCAGCACCAAGATGAACATTCGCAAGAGCACTATGACCCCGATCACATCTCTAAAGTAGTGCTAGACTTCTGGTTTTCTTCATTTCCCTCTCTGTCACAATCTCATCGCTCTCTTTGGATGACCTCGAATGGAACAGCTGGCCAGCGCAGAGCTGATGAATCAATAACAGAGAAATTTCTCGATACCGTAGAAAATTTCGACGAGGAGTCTTGGTTTGACTCACCGCGACCGCTTTCTCCGCACGAACTCACAGTTCGTTTTGTGTCTGCCATAGTCTTGCTTGATCAGTTTCCTCGACACATCCACCGTCATAAGCCCGAGAACTCGCTCCCACCTCCAGAATCCACCGATTCGCTAGCACTCTCTATCGCATCGAAGTTCATTTCCACCGACTTACTGACTTCTCAGTTCCTCCCCACGTCTTACTTTGTTTTCTCGCTGATGCCATTCCGCCACTCTGCCAACGCTCACAAAGCAGCTACAACTGATGACAAGCTGCAGACCTTGAAAAAAGTAATCTCTCACGTCGATAGCCGGCAGGATCTGGAAAATTCTCACAGCGCGCTGTTGTCCCGGTTTCGGAAGGCGACGACTCGGCGACTACAAACCCTGCAAGATAAAATCCGAAACCACAATGTGGAAAGCAGTACAGTCGAATTCTCCGAGGCGGATATATTGGAAGAAGTAGGGTTCGAAGGGGACTACGACTGCCCCGCGTGGGGTAAAAACGACCTTGTGAAGTCCGTCGACAAGTTCTTCTCGCATTCCGACACGAATAATGTGAATTCATCGCTGGGGGTTGTGAGCTTGAGCGGTGGGGTTGATAGCATGGTGATAATGGATATACTTGTTGCGCTGAGGAAGAAACGCCCCGCAAAGTTCGGAAATATAACTTTGGTGGGAATTCACATCGACTACGGCAACCGCGCCGAGTCAAAGGCGGAGAGCGATTTCGTTGAGAGATGGTGCCACCAAAGAGGAGTAGAGTTTCGTGTGAGGAGGGTAGACGAGGTGAAGAGGGGGAGGGAAGATCGCAACGAATACGAGAAAAAATCGAGGGATATTCGTTATGGGATGTACAAGTTGGTTTTAGAGGAGTTTGACTGTGCAGGAACGGCCACTGGTGTAATCTTTGGGCATCATATCGGCGATGTGCAGGAAAATGTCATCACCAACAGCATGAAAGGAAGCGGTCCACTGAATTTGTCTGGAATGACCAGCTCCTCAATAATCAACAACGTACTCGTTTTACGTCCGCTTCTAAAACACACAAAAGAAGAGATCTTCCAGTACGCACAGAAGTTTGGTGTTCCGTATTTTAAGGACACTACACCAAGTTGGAGCACGAGGGGGAAGTGCAGGAACCAGCTCATCCCGTTGCTGAATGATATCTTTGGGGAAGGTTTCGAGAAAAATCTGAGCCATTTGGCCTTTGCCAGCGATGCTGCTAGGGAAATGATTTTAAACGAGGTGTTACAACCGTTCAACGATAAGGTTGCTTACTACCGCGATACGCACAGCTTCAGCTTTGATGCAGTTGCGCACAGGGGCAAGAGCGAGTTTTTCTGGAACACTGCCTTAACAGATCTGCTGCATTCGCATGGGCTGGGGATGATCGGGAGCGAGGCGATCAGATACGCTCTGAAAAAATTAAATGGTATTTTGGAAAAAGGAAAGCCCGGCTCTAAACTTGCCCTTCAGAACGAGTGGATCAACATGAGACCTGATTACAAAGTGTTTTTGAGGGCTTCAGACGGTCAAATGTTTGTGTTCAACTGGAGGTATTTCCCCAAGACACGGAAGCAAAATTCTTGGCATACTTCAAGTGTGGTTACTGCGGGTGATAAAGCCGTCTCTGTGGGAGCATGGAACATTGTCGCCACTTATGTCGACGATGACGACTCATTACTGGCCCACAAACCAACCTTGGAAGATATAATATCTGGCACCTTTCACTACTACACGCTTATTTCTGACGCTGCGAAAGGAGTACTGGCCTTACCACTCAACAACAAACTACACAAAGAGAATAAACCCAAAGCTTTCAAGGGGATGGAAGTGCACCTCACTGACATGATCCCTGTTTTCATTGATGAGGGAGTCAGGGACGTCTGTCTGTGCAATCTCAGCAACGCTAGGGCGGAGGGGTGCGAGGAGGTCAAGACAGTGAAATTAGATTATTCTTGCAAGAAGAAGTATCAGTTCGAATAAATTAAAGATGAATATGGTTGGCGGTGCGGTGCGGTGGGTGCCATGCAACTTTTTAATTTATTTTTTAGAACTCATCCTCGACGGGGACATTATTGACCCCAACGTCATCCAGCCCATCGGAGGAAGCTCCTTCTCCGGATCCGGAACCACCAGCTGCCGCATTCACTACATTCGCAACAATATCAGCATTGATCAACCCACTCTCCCCAACTCTCGCAGTGTAGCCCCAAATCCACATCAACGCAAACATTCCGTATCCACTCACCAACCCCTTCATTGCGCTCCCTCCCCCCTCTTCTTCGCCATCTTGCTCAAACTTGAAATGGAGAATCCGCTGGAAGTACATTTGAGGCAAGTTCATAATTACAAATGTAGAGAGCATAATGGCCAGGTGGAGTGGGATTGCCCGTAGAGACAAAAACCACCCGTAGGCAAAACCCAGGAAGAATCGGACGTAAATCAAGGCCTTCTCAGCGGAGGGCCATGTCTCTAATGTATGAGGGGTTCCGGAATACGCCGTCTTGATGTCAAATAGTGGAGAGATTGTCTTGAAAAAATTGGTAACGAGAGAGTAAAAGTAGCCCGGGATCGTAGGAACTTCAATTGGAGGAGCAGCGTGCCGATTAGGAGGAGGCATAACGAATATGTAAGACTTATAAATTATCGATACCGGGTATTTATGTGGCGAAATAAATTCCCCCCTTCTTCGGCCTTCATTAATATTCCTCTTGACCTGTTATAGCTGACAGAATATTGATGCCCACCTCTTCGAGAAGCTTGCCAACCCCGTTCTTTCCTCACCCTTGGCAGATCCGAACCCTGTCATCCCTGACAAACTTCCTCAAAGTCGGCCATGATGCATCGTTGGACTTTGGGGGTGTAGAAGACACGAAGGTCACTGAGAAGAAGGCCGTCCGGCCGCCAGGACGGCCACGAACAAAGACTCAGCCACGCACAAAGATTCACCAAAAAAAGGGAGGGAACAAAGGAGAGAAGGGTGCCAAACAATACGCGCAATGCCCAAAGTGTTTTTGTTATTATGTGGTGATGGATAATGCAAAGGGCACGTTAAGAAAGCACGGGAAAGGGAAACAGTGTGAAGGGATGGTACTCAAGCCCCTTGAGGGAACTTACATGGACTCTAACGCTTGGTTAGGGCTGTCTGTGCGCGAGAAAGCAGAATTGCAGGCGCAGCCAAACTATGTCCCGCAGGGGAAGGCCATTATTGACAGCGATGACGACGAGCAAGACTGTGAAGGTGGTAATGGCAACGACAATAACGAAGACGACGAAGACGACGAAGACGACGAAGACAACGAAAATGGAGAAGAAGACGAAAACGACGAAAACGACGACGATGACGGCGAAGGAAATTACAACAAGAGCAAGAAACGGAAGCGCGAGACTGGCCAAACCTCTCTCAACAAATTATTTACCAAGGGCTCTATCAACGAGCTGAGCCAAGCTATGAGCTCCCACCTCCGGGATAACAACAAGAGTAAAAAGGCCTCGGGGGGAGTGTATGTCGTTGTCAACGAAATAGCCTGTGGGAACAACTGTTTGGTGGTATCAATTACCGCCTTCGCGGAGGAGCTCGACGTTGCCGGGATTTTGCTCGTCGATCCTAAGATCGATGAACAGGAGGGGAGTGTGCAGTTTTCGTTCAGCTTGGTCAGGGGTTCGCCCATTTGGACCAGCGTTTTGATGCACTACTTGCACGATAATCACGCAGCGCAGTTTCTATCGTCGGCATTGATTCCATCATCCAGAGACATTGCCAGGTGAGTTTGAGATTGGGATTGGGATTGAGTTTGAGTTTGAGGTTGAGTGAGGGGAAAAATATTTTACGAAAAATTAACTGACCCTGACCTCACTACTACCGGTACACTGCAACACTCAGAGTCGGCACAGAGTGGGTGGTTGGCGGGGGAGAAGAGAATGAGAGCAAACCTCTCCTTTTGATCTTCGAAACGCCCGCTGTCGTCGCATCAAGTGGTCTAGAAACTATTAAAGTTACCATCCCTGGCCGTAACGTCCAGCAGATACTCGCCTTGGGAGAACAAAGCGGAAATGAAAACGATCTCCTCCTCCCTCGCGTTTATAATTTTGTCCTGAATCACTTTGACACCAACCTCTCGGGGTGCACTTTAGTTCGGGCAGCATCCGGTCTGGGGGTTGTGGGGAGTGACGGCAGGGTAAAGATGAATGCGGTGATTGCGAGAGGGAGCCAGGAAGAGGCGGTTTGGCTCGACGGAGTGAGAGGGATTGTACTGCGACGGCTTCAAGATAAGGAGCATTGACACGAAAATAGCTCTTTAAATGGATTAAATTAAATTGCGTAGGCAAAATTGGTGTAGGCGATGTTATCCTTAATCCTTATTTCACAAGCTACTACTGTAAAACACTACCGATAAGAGATATTGCCCCCTCAAGATCATTCTTCACGGCTGCCATTTCTTGCCCATCAAGGTTCAATGTCGACATCCAATCCGTCAATTTCTGCTTGTCCACGCAAACGAAGCTTGGATGATCCAAAATCCTTCCGATATTCCTCAACTCATTTACCGAGAGCCGAGGCCCAGAAAGGGCCAACAAATCAAAAAATAATTTACCCTCCTCAGTAAGGGAGGATAAAGTAACGAGCAAATTGACAACTGCATCATCCTCGATTGAGAGTAATTTACCAGCACCAGCCAAGATTGCCGATTTGATGTCGTCGGACAATACAGTTTCAAATTCCTCCACGGTGGAGACAGCCGCAACAACCATCAGAATACCAGTCCTGATGATCGTTGCTTTTTCGCTGCCAAGATGACCAAGAATTACCGGCTTAAGGTTTTTATTCATGAGCTTCAGACCAATCGGACCGAGACAAGAAAGAGATCTACACACTCTTTCCAAGTTAAGCTCTAAGACCAAGTCTACGTGCATACCAACATTCGTGTCACTATCTTTCTGCTTTTTCCCACTAATTCCAAGGGACAGAATGAGGAAGTTCAAATAGCTGGACAGCTTCAGATCCATCCGGATATTGTCCATCATCATCGCGATTCGTTCTTTCAGATTATTTTCCAACACTTTTCTCCCGCAGATTGTTCCAAGCTTCTCTGCGATGGCTTCAGTTTGACGACCAAAGGAAATAAGGAGGGATATCATGTCAATCGTGATGGTCTTGACCGTTGAGGGCAGATGTTCGAAGGGAATTTGCTTGTTCGATTTGGAAAGGACCGGGAGGATCGACTTGGTAACCACATCGTCGACGAAAGAGACGGTGGGGGGGAGAGGGGACGAGGAGGAGGACAGGCGAGGGAGGTATCGCACCACTTGAGTCAAGACGATTAATATATACTCCCTAAGAATGACCTCATCACGGTCGTGGTCCCCGATGCCATCTTTGTTAACATTGTCACTGACAAGACCAACCAGAGAAAAAACTGCCAGCTCTACGCAGCGGGGCAACAGCTGCTCCGGAAGGGCATGGCCACGGCTAACTTCCTGCTCTAACACCCTCGCAACAACGGCGGCAAGTTTCCCGCCATTTTTCCCGCGCGCAGCGTAATCATAGATATCGTCCTTATTGTTGTCGAAAAACGACGACATAATCGAGAGTTTAGTCGCCGGGGGAAGGGTTGGAGAGGTCAGTGTTAAGGTGAGGAGCTTCAGTTTGTCGTTCCCAAGGTCATTAGTACTCCAAGAAACGAAATTGATCACTGCCTCTCTCCAATCGACCTTGTTACCGCAATCGCCGCGGCCTCCACACAACTCTACCATCCCCACCACAGCGCCTTCCCTTATGCCCTTACGACCCTCGTCAGCCTCTGATAAACCCGGCACTTTTCTGTCTCCATCTCCGTCTCTGTCAGCAGATGATTCAAACTTCTCCAACACTTCCATCAACAGACGTCCAGTTTTGACCGCAAGATCATCATCTATTAGGTGCCCGTAACGAGCGGCAAAGAGGTGCATGCAAGAGAGCATCAACGACGACAGCTGTAGACTTGATGCTGACACCTTTTGCGAATTCGACGACGAATTCGAAGAAGTCTTGGAGCGATCTGTAAACAAGAGCTCGATCAGCTGGTCGCGAAGGTGGAGGAATAGGTCGAGGGGGCAGTAACTGTAGGTAGTAGTTTTCGTCTTTTTCGAAGAGTTGCGGGGATTTGACCTAGAGGCGTCGGCATTGGGTGTGGCAGAGGCGAGGTAGTCGAGGAGATGCGAAGCGTCAGGATTCACCTCGCCATCGAAACCTCGAAAAAGAGTAAAACCTCCATTCAAAGCCATAACATTCCTATTTTGAATCAAAGAGGACATCATCGTCGATGACGACTGCACGCCACAGCGCAGCACTCCCCCTAATACTCTCAAAACCTTCTCCCTTTGTTTGCCTCTCAAACCCTTCATTACGCCACCAAACCCAGCCAACACTCTTTCCATCACCGTCTCATCTCCTAAACCATCCCGCCCGACGAAATCAACGAGGACTCCTAAGTGGTTTACGGCATCAATTCTCGTATCGCTGTCGAGAGAATTCATTCCGCTGGTGATATAAGCCACCAAAAGCGGCACAAAGGGGCCTAAATAAATTCCAACGTTGATGCTGCTGTTATTGTCGCGGATATTACGCAGCAAGCCTTCGAAAACTTTCAGACCTCCTTCCCGTACAGAACCGTTGTCATCTACGATCTTTTCCCCTATTTTACCGCAGATATCACCCAGGTGCCGGTGAAGAAGGAGGGCATTTCGGACGTCTGTGACGATATCGTGCATCTGTGATAGCGCCGAGCTTTTTATCGACGACGAAGGATTCCGAAGCGTTTGTAGGAGCGTAGGGAGCGATTTTCCAGATTTTGAAGGGAGAAGAACGCTCGAAAAGACTGAAGAAGCGTCAGTGGTGGTGGTTATTTGAGGGGACTGAAGGCCTGTCGAGCTGTGTTGAGTGGTCATCCGTAGCTGGGAAGATTTAAACGTCGCATCAGTTGCGTTGATCGCATTAGGCGCCCTCTTCCCAACCTTTGCTTTCAATCGCTTAAAGTCCTGAGGCGGCTTCGGTCTCGAGGCCGCTGAGCGCTTCGCTTTCTTAGGAGGCATAGGAAAGAAGTGGTCCGAAGGGATCAGGCAAGTCAAGGCGGTAGCTTAGGTTGCAACGAAAGGCTGTTCTTGTTTTGAATAAGGGTGTATTAGAGGAGTGATTGGAGGACTACCGAGTGCGATGTTTGACCGGCTTTGTGCCCTGAGGAGTCGTTTCGCTGACCTTGTCGCTGCGAATGGAGGTGATTGAATTTGGATAATAGCGAATTTATGATGGTAACTTTTTGTAGTAACACGCTCTCAAAAATAGTTGAGTTTTGCCAATCGACGCAAAATACAGATTCGACCGCAAATTAGGGTGTAATTCTGTTTAGAAGGCAACGGGTGCATTAAAAGCAGGCGTTCCAAAGTCGCTTTGGGTCATTTTTTTTTTCCACCGAAATCGCAACTCCTGAGAACAGACATTACAGACATTCTACATGGCTAACATCCACAGCTTGAACGATGGCTCCAAGTCCGGGAATAAACCCTTTTCTCTTGGAGGCGGCGACTCAGATGATGAGGAAAATAGCAGGTATGTTGGCGGTACCGACGGGCGCGGGGGAGGTAGCGGGCTGGCAGTACTCCCCACAGGCGACGAAGCCCCGAAAAACGCCTTCGATGAAATCAGAAGCGCTGCAGAAGCAACGTCTGGAGAGGACATGACTCAAGAGGAGCTTGCCAGTTCCCATACCATCACCATGTACAGGGATGGATTCACGATCGACGAAGGGGAATACCGCCGTGTAGACGATCCCTTGAATGAAAAATTTCTGAAGGACCTGGCATCTGGGTACGTTCCCTCTGAGTTGCAAAAGGGCAAGACTCCAGGCGCTGTGGGAATAAAGCTTATAGACCGTCGTGGTGAGGAGTATGTCCCCCCCGCCTACACTGCCTTTAGTGGAGGGGGTAATAGTATGGTCGCGGAAAGCGCAGGAAGCGAGGTCGACGAGGGGAAGAGAACCTCCGCTTCCGTCGAGAGCGCGCCCAAAATGGTTGACGGTGAGCCACTTGTGAGTATCCAAGTTGTGCTACCCAACAGGCAGAAAAAGGTCGCCAAGGTAAATAAAAGCACTGCGGTGGAGGGTCTTGTTGGGATTATCCGCCACACGATGGGAGTCTCATCGGAGTTTTACGTAATGGGTGGGTACCCGCAGGCGAGGATTGAGAACTGGGACCAGACTGTCGCTGAGGCTGATTTAGTTGGGGCACAGTGTTTCGTGAAGGAATGCTGAGATTAATAGTAGCAGCGGGTAATGTAAGAGGTGATTTTTTGTGCAGCGGCGAGCGTAAAATATGCATTGAAAGCGATTCTCGTCGCCAAAGGTGTACATTATTCCATTAAATGAGATAGATGATCCCTTACTGAGGCCAAAGATCTCCAGGAAAACTAAAATACTGGTCGTCAAAGTCAAGCTCCTCTCCAGATTCTCCATCAATAGATGTAACGACCCTCTTCAAAGCGCTTTCATCCACCACCGGCCTTCGCGACAAGGGGATCGCCGTTTCTTCGGCACTGAAGACAAATTTTCCAGACACCTCGATCCGCCGAAGTCCTCCTGGCGTATTGCCGGCAATGGGAGAGACAAAGTGGTGCACATTTTTACGGTTTGGCACAAGAACAAGGGTATTCCAGCTCGGTGCGACGTGGTAGTGTGTATTTTGCCCATTCACGATGACTGTATCTCCTCCGTATTTTTCGTCCCACTGGTTTGTGAACGTTGCAACAAATGAGATGTCGTTTTGGTGTTTGAGCTCGACCTCGGTCAAGGTACCATCATCGTCTTCATCGCTCTGTCCCCAAACCTTCTTCTTCGGAATCTTAGGGATGTCGTTGTGCGCCGTGGTGAAATCGAAGCGTCCGTAGGTCCTCGCGAAGACTTCGGTGGGTCCTGCAAATGCCGCGTCGTTGTTTGAGAGAGAGCCGATGTATTCCTTTACTTCAGGCGAGTTCATGAATTCGGCGAATTTGTTTAGGTGGGGCATCCGACTGATGATGAACTCGTCATTTTCTTCGTCTTTATCATCTTCCTCGTAGTCAGCTTTGAGCAGGGGGTGAAGCGCTTTGAAAGAATAGGCCCATGTCCACTTGGAAAAAAGGCTGTATTGTTTGAATTTCCTGCTTCTGTACAGTTCTTTCGACAGCTTTCCCGCTACCTTTTCGTCGAAAGCACCTCTCACCACCACAGCCTTACCCTCGGCTAGGTTTTTGCGAATCAAAGTTTTGGTGCTTTCATTGTTGATCCACGACCCAAACCAAGACAGAGCCTTGTCGTCGCCGTTGTCATCGTTGTTGTCAACGGCGCCGCTGTCGTCATCACTGTCGTCATCATCATCGTCGTCGTCGTCGTCGTCGTCGTCGTCGTCACTAAAGTCAAAAATTCCTGAGTCCTCCGTTTCCGCCCGTATACGATCCTGCTCAGCTCGGTAGTCAAAGTGTGTCTGCAAGATTGCGAGATTTTCGTAAACAGATTCGTGCTGATCAGGATTGCCGACTTCCAGCGCCATCTCAAGCTTCTCCTTTGCATCCTCCAGCATATTCATCCGCATGAATGTTACTCCCCAGTCAGAAAACAGCCCTGGGTTATCGACCATACCAAGGTCGAGAGCTTGCTGAAAGTACTCGATGCTCAAATCATACTCACTTCTGCTTCCATGCTCGACTGCCTTTCTGTAGGCACTATGCGCGTCCATTGCACCCTCTTTATTCCTACGAGGAGGGGGTTTGCTGGGATCACGAAAAGCAGGCATACCACCATCATCCTCCTCCTCGTCGTCGTCGTCGTCGTCGTCATAATCATCATCAGCATAGTCATTATCAAAATCAGATTCACGCAACGAATTATGGTAGTCTTCGTGCTGCTGGACGACGTCAAGGTTTCTAATAATGGAAGCATCGCCAGGATTAAGCTCAAGAGCCTTGTGCAGCGACTTGCGCGCATCGCTGAAGCGGCGCACCCGAATGTACGTCACACCCAAGTCATTGAAAACAGAACTGGATGGGTAAAGTTCAGCGGCCTTCTCAAAAAGTTCGACGGCGGCTTGATTATTATCAGCGTTGGCCTCCTTTAGTGCGGCGGCGTACGCTAAATATAATTGTTTGACGTATCGAATCGAAAGCGAGAGGTGGGAAGGAATGATTTTTCATTAGAAAAGAACATTTAACAGGCAAGAAAAATCTATTCCATGAGCTGCATCAAGAATGGGGCAACTTTCAATCGACTTTCCTAACGATAAACGCCGCAACAACGTACCTTCTTTACCCTCCTTCATCTCCGGACTGTCCACGTCTACTGAGAAAAGTTCGCTGGCAAAGTTAGCATTTGCCACATGTCTAGTGGAAAGCAGGAAACAGATTGAAACGATACAAACAAACGTAGAATACGGCGAATTCATCACTCTTTCCCCTAAGGTGAAGGTTCCGGCAATTCCTAAAATTCGTCGTAAAAATGCTCGTGGTGGTTGGGATTCGGATTGAGAAAAAATTGGAGTAGGAGAGAGAGATCGAGAGAGAACGAAACCGGGGTGAAAATAATTTTAAGATCTCACACCTCCAGCAAAAGAGAAAGCCAAGATTAAACACTCGACGATTCTGGTTGTGTCATTGTATCACACTGCGTCATGATCAAGACATCACTTATCCTCTTGACATGTGCAACAATTGTGATTGCCCAAGAGCACTGCACTCTTCAGGAACCAACTCTCGATGAGCATCCTTCTTCATTAGCTGTCGGCTTTCACCCTCAACTACAGCTGGATATTACAAACCCTAGCAACGGCCAAGTTTTGCATGTAACAAACGGAAATAATGTCATCGAATTCACTGTGCTGCTTTCTCCTGGGATCCACAGAAAGAGAGACGATGATGACATACAAAATTGGAATGCATATGCAAAGGGAAGAGTTGAAATCTGCTTCAATCTTGACGATACGGGATTTAGCTGTCTACCTTACGAGAATCCGGGTGGTATGGCGCTGCCCACTGATCTCGAGGAAGGTTGGCACGAGATCCGGGGAAAGATTATCGAAAGTGATGTTGAAGGTAACGAAATTGGGTACACTGGCTGCCGGCACACAGCGAACAACGAAGCAGTTGTGAGATTCTTCGCCTTGAGACGAAGCCGAATAGAGCCAATCTTAGGACTCTCAGTTGCCGAACAAGCCGCTATTTGCGATTCCGGCTGCTTTACCCAGAAGGTAGTGCCAGAGCACTGCAAAAAAAATAATGATGTTGAGATAATTGCTCCGAGGCACCGGAGTACTGTTCATCTGACGAAAATGAGCTTCCAGGCAAATATTAATGTGAGAAACGCGGGCAATTTCACATGGCGCCTATCCGACAGCGACGACGACGACACGCAGCTTGGCAATGGAATCTTCACCATAAAAAGAGAGGGAACCCATGAGTTGGCCTTCAACTTCAGGCAGGCATCTCTATTCAGATCCAGCGCCTTCGAAGCTCAGAAGATCATTCATTTGGCGATTTCTCGCGATCCATCTTGTCTCGAGAGCAACATCATAAGTTTTTATGTCGATAAGAATGACCGGTTCAGCGTCGATGAAAGCTACTACAATTATGACAAGCAGTTGAAATTACTTGATCAGTCGCAGGCTGAATTCATCGTTCGACGTTACTCAGAGGAGATGTTTAATAGGGGCCTCTTGCCGGTTCATGTTGTCACCGCAGCGGACGACGCTTATTTCGACCGCCTCGCCAATTTGATAGGATCACTTCATTACTGGGGTGGAGACTTTCTCATCCATGTGCACGACATAGGTCTCTCGCCAAGAAATAAGCGACTCGCTAGGGGATGGAAAAACGTTCTCGTACACGATGTGGATTTCGCCTTGTTGCCGGACCACTTTAGCCAGATTCCTCTGGCGGCATTCAAGGCTTACCTGATCATTTCGACAAGAGATGTGGTCGCTGAGGATGGTAGATCAATACTTATGTGGATAGACGCCAACACAGAGGTGCGCAGGCCGCTGTGGTCGATTGTGAAAAAAATAGAAGAAGATGGCTATTTTTTGACGTTGGCGGGGCACAAATTTCCGACCTATCAAACAGTCAGGAACCAGACGCTACGATTCTTTGATATTGACCTCCAGGGTGAATTGCCGCTTGTTGATGAGTGCACCTCGGCTATCATGGGGTATGATATCGAGTCACCAGTATTTGATGAGATCGTTGGTGGGATGAATCGCTGTGCTTGGGATCTGATGGGATGCCACTACCCGCCAGATTCGAATTTCGCAAACCAGAAAAGGGACCAGAGTGCGCTCAACTCTGTCATCTTCAAGCACAACCAAGCAGCGAAGGAGGAAAATAGCAAAGTCTTTCAGAAACAGAAATGGAACGTCAGCAGTTCGATGCCCAAGCATATTGTCTGCTCAAAAGAAGAGATATACTGGGCGTACGCAACTCAGGATTCACTGAGGGTCACGGACGAAGCATCAAGCTTCAATGACATCATCTTTTATAGTAGAAGGGGAGTACCCCCAATGCCGTACATCAGCAAGATTTTACCTTTTCCGCCCAAGGAGGTCCAGACAAACGAAACTACAAACGTACATCTCGATTTATGAATATGAATATAAAGGCGATGGCGATGGCGACGGCGATGGCGATGGCGATGGTGATGGCGATGGCGATGGTGATGGCGATGGCGGTGGCGAACAGACTTACATGAATTGTAGAAAGCAAGATATTATAGAATAGATACGGGCGCTCGTACGCATAGCATATCGCAGTAAAAAAAGCAGATCGTTGTTTGTTGTTACATTCTTTTGTAGCAATCGTTTTCCCAAAATTTCTACTTTATCACACACACAGTGTTGGCGCAAAAACAACATGCAACTACTTTCTTACGACGTTTTGGTGGTAGTGGCTGCCCGGCCTGGTATCTCGTACCGGGCTATCTAAAACCTTCTTCGCAATCGTCCCCTCGAGAGCTCTTCGAACAAGTCGTTCAAGTATCTCTTCGTCGCCTTTATGTATCACAACTCCCTTCTCCAGCTTCTTCACTCTCTGTGTCTCCTCCCGCGTCGCCGCATTGAGGGCCTGCTTGTACTCTCTGTTCCTCAGTTGCCCCGTAAAAACGTTGTGCAGCGGCTTCACAACCGAGTTAAAATTGTTGTTCTTGTGAGAATCAAGCCCCGCAGCGTACGCAAAATATTCGTCGAGCACCTCGCTCCACGTTTTGTAATTTGTAGGGGCGCCATAAAAACGTTCGTCCGCGTCGTGGTATAAGCCAGGATCGTTATAAACCGCTCGGCCGATCATGCAGCCTCCAGGAAAGTAGTCTCCGCGCCCGCCCTTTCCTTCCAGCTCCCAGTCAAAAGACTGAAAACCATATGAAACCATATCCCGCTCAGGGCTTTCCTTTTCCCTCGGGGGGGGGCGGCGGTCAAACACCTGCCGTGGGCTTGTGATACCCAACAAGCTTTCCGCCTCGGCGAGTGTGCAGACGCCTCCGTTGAGCACGAATTCCATGTCGGGAAAGTCCCTCACAAGCGCCCTCACAACGTCGTATTTTAGCGGCGGTACAGTTCGGTTTGCCCCTGTTGACAAACCTGAAAGCACACAAATGCGCGAGTGCACGATGAGCTTAGACACGCCAGCTGCCTTGACTGCCGCGACGTAAGAACACAGGCTTGGGTAGTCCAGGCGGGAGTCTGCGGGCTCTCCCTTCGACAGTACCCCGATTCTACATTTGACACTTACGTTCGTGCTAGAACCAACCTGGCGAACCACGGCAGAGACAGCGGCTCTCGTGTGGTCTTGTGACGAGGCGCGCATCAGGTCGGCGCCAAAGCCTCCGCGGAGGGCCTTATTGGAGGGACAACCGGAGTTTATGTTGAGCTCAGCAAGAGGAATTCCCGACACGGAATTGTTGTATGCAACAACCAGAGCAGAGGCCTCAGCAAGTGTCTCGCAGGACTCTTGGTTGATGCCTCCGATAATTTTAGGGAGGGAGCCGGCGGGGGAGGTAGGAGAAGTGGCGTCGATACCGCCCCCACCCAGCTGCACCGCAAGAGGATGCTCGGCGGGAGAAGCAACCAGCCAAGGCCGAAGCAGCGATAGGTCCTGACCTCTGTAGTGCCACTGTCCTGTAAGAGCAGTATCCATTATCATCTCTGTGTAGAGGAGCGGCTTGGCAGCCAGTGATCGAAGGAGGTTGCGGAAGTGGGAGTCGGTCCACTGTATCATGGGTGCCACAGATAGAGGGTGAGACCGATGGAGAACAGAGGTGGGAGAAACAAATTCAGACATAGGAACGAGCGTCGTGGAATAGTGAGTGATGTTTAAGTCATTCCAAAGCAATTCAATGTAGGTCAAGCCAGATCTCCTGCTTGTCGACTAAAATGACATT
>Ga0115555_1001103_pt1 | contig 18577 bp, 9 predicted proteins | sample COGITO_mtgs_1104_2_FD_87285 | JGI IMG/M metagenome (GOLD analysis project Ga0115555, IMG submission 87285) | Pelagic marine microbial communities from North Sea - COGITO_mtgs_110407 | ecosystem: Environmental > Aquatic > Marine > Epipelagic | place: Germany:Helgoland, sampling site Kabeltonne... | reverse complement strand
GGACCGTTCTGAGCGCGGGCCATCAGGTCCTCGTTCAGGAACGCATTGTTGCCGATCTGCTTCTTGGCGGATTCAGAGGTGAAGGTGGTGGCATCCTGCTCTGCCTTCACGGAATGGAGGGGAGAAGAGCGGCGGCTGCAGGGGTGTTAAGGTTAAGGTGAGTGACGAGTACAAACAAGGTAAAAAAAATGGAATTGGATCGAAAATCGTACCTAAAATCGATCTGCAAACACCTACCTTGGGATGTTTGTGAAGGACGACCCCGCCGTCAAGAAGAGTGCTAGCAGGAGCCTCATCTATTAGCAAAAGAAAGAATTTGGAGGTCTCTTCTTTTTTTCTCGAGAAAAACTCCCTATACTTTGACATTTTGACTCCCCACCTAAATGCTTCGTTCTCTCCCTCATCTCCGCTCTCTCCCGCTTTGTTTGTAGTTTTTTGGCGGGATTACATCGTCGGGCACCACCTCTAAATGCTTCGTTCCCTTTCTCATCTCCGATCCCCCCCAAACCCCCCGCTTTGTATTGGTTTTTTGGCCGGGATTCAATCGTCGGGCCCCTCGGCTCCATTTTCTGACTTTGACGATGCTTATGACCTCCTGCAGGGAGTACTTGCTACTGATGCTTCTGTCATAGACTGCTATGAGAAAGATCTGTGGAGGGAATCTCCACGGCAGAAATTCGTGCATTCTACAAAGGCAATATCTGTTATTGATACCGAAATAGTCGGCGCGAGTAAGCATCGAGGAGCTATCCGGTCTTTGATACACAATAGAAACCCGCACCTGATCCAAAGCTCGATAATTGTACCGCAAGTAAGCGCTCCTGGTCCAGCATCTGCAGCTCCCCCGCCGCTTACCGGCTTAGCAAGCACCCACCTTGGCGGACTGGCCCTTGCGCTCCCCCTTTTCCAATGTGTTCAAGAGAAAACTCCAACGATAGCTATTTGTGGTGCGGGCGGTTGCTCTCTTCCGCGTCTGCTTGCACATCATGGTGCTATTGTCAGTTGTTGTGAGCCCTGTCCTGACACTATTTTCGCTGCGACTAGATTCTTCGGCGCCGACGATTCCTTCACTATCCAGCTTGATGACTCGCACTCATTTCTCTCCAAGTCACGAGATATAGACGTGTTAATAATCGACGCTGCAGACTCCGACGCCCCCCCCCTCTCCATGCGCGAGTCCAATTTCTGGTCTTCCATCGTTCGACCATCTCTCAGTCTGTCTGGTTCCATCGTCGCGACGAATTTCATCGGCGATTTGCATGCCCTAGACAATTTCCTTGGAATTTTGAGGGAGGTGCTCGATAACCATGACACGTTTGCCGTTTCCCCGCCAGCAGAAGCGGGAGTGAGCGACAGGCATAAATTGCTCTTTGCCATCCCAAAAAATGTAGATTTGTCGGCACAGTTAATGGAGAAAGTCGTAGGCAAAGGCTATTTGGATTCTGAGGAAAAGTGGTTGGAGATGATTGCAGTGGCAGTGGCATCGTAAGTGATTGTAGCTCCATAAATATTAGCTAGCATAACTTTATACATTTTTATGCGTTCACACCATTTATCTTACTTCGATATTTTGAAGTGCTTGGCCAAGCTCTTCCATTTCCCCTTCTTCTTTTTTTCTACTTCTCCCTGGGCGCCAAATAGACTGCCCGTGTCCCTTTTCTCTTCCATTCCAGCATAACCGAGAAGCTGATTCTTCCTGGTTGATGTGGTATGTCCAGCTATCTCGCCGGCCCCCTCAGAAGTGCCCCCCCCGCCCATGAGATCGTTCCTTCTTCTGATAAATTCACTGACAGTCTCATCGTCTTCCTCCTCCTCTTTGGCGTCAACATTCTTGAGTCCACCCCCAAATCCTCTTAAGAGTGTTGTGTTCCTCGGTGGAGACAGACTGCGGCCGCCCTTGCGCTTAACCCCTCCCAGTCCCTCAATGAATCTCTGGTTTGCGTTAAGACCCTCGCTCCGTCCTGTCCTCCGACTACCCAACAACCTGTCGCGGACCTTGCTCAAGCCGCTGGCTGCAGTGCTCTTCAGCACCTCCCGAACCGTGTGTTGAATTAGCTTTGCAATCAAATAGTTCCAGTTCCCAACCTTGCGGCTCTTTAAGAAAGCTGGAATTTTCACTCCGTAAGCGTTCGTATCAATCGGGAAACCGCTCAGCGACACCCTCGCATTCAAGTCCCCCACTCTCCAGTGCTTTACGAAGACGAGCTCGTGACTCTCCCCATCGGCGTCGCTGGCCTCTCCTTTTTTGGCTTCAGCCGTGGCGGCGGCCCTGCTGCCTATTCCACCTTTCTCAATCTCAGTTGAAGATTTCACCTCGTCACTATTGACCCTCCGATGTCCCCCTAGTTTTAAGCTCCGCGGTCTCTTTGCTTCACTATCTTCTAATCCGAACAGGAAACCGACGCGACCGTCAGTAACGGAAGTTACGCTACGTGCACTCTTAAAAGCCCCCTCGTCACTCCTTTCGCTATTGCTGACAAGATCGATACCCCCGCTGCTGATGACCAAGCTACTTCTGCTAATTTGCTTTCCCTTTGCTGCGACCTCCTGCTGAACTTCCCGCAAACTCTCTTTCACCTTCTCCCACTTCTCCCTCGCTTTGTCAACAACACCCCCTACAGTGTCCCGCAAATGTTCCAACTCCCCCTCATTCCCTCCTCCATGGACCTGCCCCCTCTCCTTGTCTACACCCTCGCCCATGAAATAAGCCATGAACAACTCACTGATTGCCTTTGTGAGCTGTATGTTCATGGTGTACTGAACGCCTGGGTAGAAGGTGAACTCTATGTGTCGGTAGAGACTAATAACCTGTTCGCCGCAGTGAATTTTCGGAAGACTATCAATCCGGGCTACGACAGCATGCTCCTTCCCAATGTGAGGTCTGCTGCAGCAGCCGGGCGCACCCTCCCAATTTGCTCCGCAGCAGCTCCACGAATTCAAGCCCCCCCCACCGTCTGCGTTCTCCCGTAACACAAACTTTCCGTCGCTTCCGTCCTTGCATCGGTGAAAGGTACAGCTCGTGCTCTCATTGAGCTCCGGATCGAATTGGACCCCGCATCGCTGACAAGGGTTCCGATTGCTGATGACATTGCGCACGACGCTGCAAGGGTCGTCGAAAACGATGGATTCGGGTCCAGGTTTGTAACTCTTGAGAAAGATATTCTCTAGGTCGAATTGTGTGCACGTCGTTCCATCGTCGTAGAAGTCAATCGTGCCGTCTAAGCCGGTAAATACGACCTCAACATCATCGAGCTTGTTGATGTGTTTAATTTTCCAGCTCCCTCGCCCAACGCCCCAAGCTATCGACTGCAGCTGCAAAGCCTCCGCCCATTTTTCTTCGAGTTCCCCCAGAATTTCGTTCAAGAACTCCTTCATTTCCGTTCGACCCCTCTTGGTATTGAGTTTGGTCTTCTTGAGCATTTCTTTTACAGAATCTGCGATGCTACTCTTCTCGACATTGCCATTCGCCTTACCGAGATTTTCATCTTCGCCGAAGAATGGGGCGGGTACCGAGGAAGTATTGACGGTCCCTGCCGAGGACGGGCGAGGCGACTCTGAGTGAATTGAGCTATTTGGATTGCTCTGCCTTCGGCTTTCTGCCCTCCTTTTGATGCCGCTGATATTTGAGTCGCCCCTGGCCCTTTCGCGAGGAGATCCTCCGCAGCTATCGCTATCATTCCGAGCTAGGAAACCGTCACGGACGGAATCACGCAGCACCTCAACATCGGCCGAACTCCCCCTCCCTGCTCCCACGAAGGCACCTGCTTTGATCTCAACCTCATAGTTCCGTTTTTGACGAGGCGGGGCGAGCAGAACATTTCTTATGACATCAACCGTTGTGAAGAACTGTTCAGCATCTAGACTGAAATTAAGCTCGGGCAGGTCGACTCTCATGCTATCCACGGTGCAAACATCACTGATAGCAGCCTCTTCGATCAAAGCACTAAATTCTCCTGCGACAACCATATTATTCAGTTTGAGAGGCTCGTTGTACATAATATGCTGTACCGTGAGGGAGAACTCATGCCACATTTTTTTCAATAGATCAGGCGTCGCAAATGTCATCATCGACATTTTGTGCCTCGTTGTCAATTGCTCTTTCATTTCGACAGACTTGCTTCGCTGAATTTTCTTTTCCGGCGAGGTCGGTAATCTTTCGCGAGACTTGATGCCGTAGCTACTGTCATTTTCGTCGCAATAGTCTAACTCAATTTCTATTCCCTCCCTTTCCCCATCATCGGTTGCGCTGACGAAACTGGCCAAGCTGGCGAGCCTCTTCTCCCTACCAGCTCCGTCACCATCCAATAACAGAGACTCGATGCTGCTGATTTGGGGCTCGACGACATTTCCCATAATTACATCAACTTCCTTCTGGAGTGCCTCATCGGGTTTCATATCCCCCCCCCTGAATACTTGGTTGCGCTTCTCCTTGTCTTTTTCTCTTTTTTCCTTCTCATCGATGGGCACAAGCTCGAGCCACTGGAGACCAGCGGAGAGGTCAACGTCCGTGGGCATTGCATAGGCCTCGACACCGTCGATAAGATAGTTCAGTTCACTTTTTTTCAACACACCTGCTCGTTGGTTGTCCGTGAAGCCGCCACGTTCCGCCCACTGGTGGCTATTGTCCTTAATAAAGTTAACGAACTCTTTGGCCTCAACGTATGCCTTGGTCATCGCGATAACGACACTCCCAGACGTTTTCTCGCTGTGCAGCTGAATCTGAGGGTTTGTAAGGTGAATCTGGAAATTGACGTAATAGCTCTCAAGCAGTTGCTTCCTTCTCGCCTCATCTTTTTCGCGAGCTTCTTTCTCACGCCGTCTCTTTTCCGCATACTTCTGCGCCACTGTGACCGCTTCTTGCTTGCTCCTTTGATGGCTGTGTCGACTTTGGCGGTGTTTGTCTTGCGTAGCAGTGGTCAAATTTGATTGCACTGTTGATGTCGATGCAGATGTCCTGCGGATATTGTTCTTGTCGGCGCTTGGGTTGAGGCTGGTGTCGATTGAGAGGCTTTTGAAGTTGCTCGACTGTATACCGGCATCCATTGTAGCAGCCGTTGAGCGTCGGTTGGCGGCGCTATAATTAGATGACACAACACTCTCCTTTCGTTCAAGCAGATAAAGCAAATTTGACTCAGGCATTTCATCCTCCAACTCTTCCTCGCTCTTGAAGTACATTCCGGCCCTCAGCTGTGGAAGATTATTTATGTCTTCCTCGCTCTTGATCGAGCTGTGCTTCATGATTTCTAGTATCTCTGGAGAGGGTACGGGTGCGCTAGTATCCTGGGGCAGCAGTGCGCTCGAACTTTCATCGTCAAGAGGGATAATATCGTTTTCGAATTCTTTCAGATCGTCGAGACTTGCGCTGCCAGCGCTACCGTCGTCACTGCCGTCGTCGTTACCGCCAAACCGCTCGCCATTACCGTCGTCCATTTCGTTATCTCTGTCAACTAAATTGTGCTGCTCTTCGGCAGTCGCTGCTGCGTTGGCTGTGACTGACAGGGCCCTGTGAGTTCGCTGGTCCATTTTTTTCTGGATTCGCATCATATCAAGGGTGTGGAGCAAGTCACCCACGATAAGCATAACTGCGTCGCGAATCTCCAGGGTCCACAACAATCGCATCCCGGCAACGAGAACAGTCCAGGTAACTTGGTCAAAATTATTTTCGTTCCCCGAATTTAATTTCTTTCTGCCGAATTTGTCGTAGTCATCACGTTCGCCATTACCCCCATCGCTACTACCACGACCTTCGTGATGAATCGGTTGCAGGGGGGACTCGGTCGATATGACAGTAGTAGCAACCGCTTTGGGAGAAGGGGCTGCTTTGGGAGAAGGCGACAAGGATGCCATTGAATTGTGGTGGTGCAATTTCTTTAATGCATTCATTGGTAAATTCTTCCCAAGGTTGAGAAGAGAGGTTCGACGGTTGCTTTGCTGGTAGATCGGAAGACACTTATCAGGGGGGCGGAGCATTACATGATTCTGCCGAAAGTTGCCGAAAATTGGCTTAGGCTGAAATGACACCGGCACTTCCGTAGATCCATCTGTTGCAGGACTGATACTCTCGTCAAAGACGGGAGAGTCAAAGCGATTGACACCACCACCACCACCATCATCATCATCTTCATCATCAAGATCGCAACTCCCGACTTCATCACTGTCACCAGCTCCACTCCAATAGGCTAAAAACTCCTCGATAGTGGTTTCACTGCTGAATGGGTTGTCTAAAATCACGACGCTGTTCGCCTCAACAAGGTAATCAAACTCCGATATATTCCTGTACCACTGCTGCAATAGACTGAACATTGCCCTGCCATCTTGTTTGATCTTCTCGGTGTATTCGTCCTCGTCCAAAACGTCAAACTCGTAGCAGTGAACGATATCGAGAAGAGCCGCCTTGGTTTCCCCTATGTCCACTTGCGTACTCGTGCTGATAAGACCCGTAGTTTTGTCCCTCTTCATCCCAGCATGTGAAAGTGAAAGGACTGTAACGAGGGGAAGGGTGAGAGAGAGGCCATCTGTGTCGTGAGTTCCGTACCAGGTAGCCGCTCGCAGATCTTTGCAAACTGCAGACACCTTCAGACTATTGATTTCCAACTTAGGATGAGGGGTCGTGTTAACTTCAGCAGTCGCTTTTGGATGCGCATCTTCGGACTCCATCGCTCCAACATCCGAATCTTGAAAGAAATTGTGTTCGAACCAGGGCAAAACGTCGATACGTAGCGCAATCCAGGGTGAAAAGGTTGAGTCCCCAGCCACCGTCAAGTCCATCTCGAGTGCCAGAGATTGGCTCCGGAAGTTGTAGTAGCGGTCGTGCAGAGAAAGCATTTTATCGGACGGGGGAACATTGTAAATGCAGTGGTGCTTGTACGGAGTGTCAACGGAAGAGTCGTCGGCCAGAGACCAAGCGAGCTTGACAGTTAAATTTGCGGTGGGGATTAGAATAAGGCTGTGACGGTCGCCCGTATTGAGGTGCGTGTCACCGTCATTGTCGATTTGGTTCTTAGGATCGTGAAATACGTCGAATCGGGGGGAGGTGGAAGTGCTAGAACGGTCTCGAGTGCGATTGCGGCGGCCCATTTCCATAAAAGGGTAGGAAATCCGCGGAAGGGAAAGCACAAGGTCCCCTACGTCGACGGAGAATTCGGAAGTGGAGTAGAGCATCCGAGTTGACTCAGACCTTATCATGGCGCACCAGGAGGAATTTTCCACTCGATCAAGCAAATGACGGAAGATGAAAATGTTGGTCTGTATATTTATTTTCCCATGAATCCAGTATCGAATATTATCCCACCATCCTATCCTGGGTTGCAATTTAGCAGCTTGCACATCACTGGGAGGAGGAGTCATTCTCTCGATGACCTTGTCTAGAAGCAGCATGTGAGGAATCATCACCGCTCCGTAATTCACTTCAAGTAGGGAAGATTTCAAATTAAGATCGATGTAAACTTTGGTCGGAATGCCAAGGAATTTCAGCGTCACGCCGTTGCTGCGAGGACGCGTGCTCGGAAAGAATGAACTTATTGGATGTTGTTTGTGAGTTGGAGCGGGTAAAGAGGGAGAAGATTGGTGAAGGGTTGTCAAGTAAAGGAAGCCATTCAGCTGACAATTCTGAAGCGCAAAGAGCGGAATCTCTCGTGATAGAGGGTGGATCGAAATCACCAGGTTCCGAGCATTAAGCCTAAGCTCTCCTCCCTTGTTGAGACCATATAAATTTTCATTAGGATCTTCATCCAGCTCATTGAGGTGAGTCTTGGTTAGGGAAGGGGGAGTAAAGCGGTCGATCTTGAGAGTAAAATCTTCCATGCTGAATCGCAGGCGGTCCACCAAATTGTTGCTGTCGTTTATAGGACCCTCAAGACCGATGAAATTGAAGGTGTCTATTGCTACGTCAATCTCCATCAGTTGGTATCCTATTTTTGACGTCTTGGATACCTTACATTCCCTGAGCCCCTGGAATAGAGCTGTCGTGAACTCGTTTGCTGCGTCGATGAACCTTCCAAGGTGAAGAGTTGGGGCGACAGTCATGTTAAGATTGTTTATGTGGATCGTGAAGAGCTCAACGAGGGGATCGTGGGCCGTGTTTGTCAGCAAATCATTCATGCGATTGTTTTCGTTCCCGTCGTCGAAGTTATAGTGCTGAAGGGCACTCGTATGGTACTGGTTCAGCTCTGATGCAGTCGCAAGTCGAAACACATCATGAAACTTAATTTCGTCAAAAGTCATGAAAGCTGGCATGTGGTCGTTGACGTCCATCACGGTGTGACCAGCTGTAAGCTGTACATTTGGCTTGGATTGACCAACGAGTAAAGCCACATCTGCATTTAAGCCTCTCATCTTGACGTTCATTTGTTGCTCTTCCGAGAACTTGACATGGACGTTCGTGATCACGGAAGAGGACATTTTGACGAAAATTGGCGCCTTTTCGGAAGGGGTGCGAGGAAAGCCCCCGTTAAGTATCAGGCGAGTGTGTTTATCTGTGGTGGATTGGAGCTCAATAGAAAGCATCACGCACCAGTAGAGCTTGCCGCAGAGCTTCATCGTAGCTGCGCCCTCAGAAGTGACCTGAATGTGCTTAGTATTCTTGTGTTCGTCGCGTTGGGCGGGGTGGACGACGCAATTGAAGTGAGACGAGGAAACGAAATCTGTCCTTAGCGGCTGGCTATTGCTGTTGTGTGCAGACCCGAAAGAAACCAGGAAGGTGTCAGCGGCAACAGTGATGGGGTCTATCGGTCCACTTTTGGGAAGAACTCCGCTGATCCTGGTGCCGAGGCCCAGAGCACGAATCGATACAATTTCGGCGTTTTTGGTGTGTGTGCTATTTGGATTGTTTTTGTCCGAGGAAGATACGTCAACAACGGGAAGAATGACATTCGGGAAACTAATCTCCATGCTACTCTCGATCATGGATATACTCAGCGTTTTATTTCCGTTTGTCGACCCAGCGTTAGACGAGGGGGGCGAATCGACGCTCGAGAGTGTCATGGAAGGCGACACAAAGTCCATCTTGTAGACGATGTATCGAGGAGCATCGGGAGGGTACGTGCCAAGGTGATGGCCCACATCGTCGTGCAAATACAAAGTGAAGTGGGAAGATGTAATGGAAAGATTCGTCTGGTAGGGCGGCGGAGGAGGAGATGTTGGCTTTTTCGGCCGCATTGGGGGCGGTTCTGGGAACTTTTGCGGCTCATAGTCGTAACCACGAGATCGCTTCATTGTCGACAATCGCCCGAACCAGCGGACAGTGCACGGCTTCAATGTTAGCTCCAAACCATCTGATGCAAAGTCAATTCTTGTTTCAGTTGAAGTTATTCGGTGGGTCGGAGAGAGAATAAATGATTTGTTCCTCCGATGACGAGTGTGATGGGTATGAGCGTTTTCGGCCAAAATCTTGGTGCTGGAAAAGACAACGTCACTCGATTTCCAGAATGTTGTTTCACCAGTTTTCAAATAGGGCGAGGAAAAACAAACCTCCACAGTGTAGCGGGGGTGAGACTTATTAGATGACGAGGGGGAGACAACTGGAGTATCACTTGTCGAGGAGGTGGTAGAAATAGAAGTTGGGATGTTCATCCCCCCCCGAATTGAGAATTTTCCCGTGTCAAATACCAGCGAGGAGTCGGCGTGATTGTGACGCTCAACAAGGTCGTTCGCACCATTTTTAAAGTCATAATCTGGTTCACTCATCTCTGGCAATATCGTGCCAGATACACGGCCGCTCAGAGAAATTTCCTTCAGCGATCGCATTTCCTTAAAGTCGTCCGTTTGTTGGCGGGGAAGGGGGGGGCGATAGTTGGAGAAGATTTTGTGCACATTTTTGGCCGTCGTAATGATGGAATCATTTAGAGCGTGCTTTCGCAGACTTTTCAAGGAGGTTTTAAACACCACATTAAGCTCACTTGACGTTGAGAGGGAGAGGAGAGGGTACGGGTATATCCCCGAAATTATGATGTTGGTTACAAAGGGGTTTTCGAAGGAAAGGGCAACGCAGTCGTCGTCATCAACACCGCCATCGTCACCGCGGGCAATCATTTTAACGCCCCCTATTGTTATGGAAAGCCTCGCCTCGTTGCGCGGAGAAATGCGGTGCCGCATTCCCACTTTCACGCTGTCGACTGAAGCGATGTTGGTGGTCGTCGACATGAATTTGCCGCTGCCGTCCTCAGGATTGAGGTCAGCGTCAATGACGCGCGTTGTCTGGGAAAAAGTCGCCCCATTTACTGAAAGTGAGAAGAAACGGGCAAGCAAGAGAGCGTGTGTAAAATTCTTCAAAATCGCGTCCGGCTTGGTCAGCAGAGGCAGGGTTTCCCCAGGTTCAGCAGAGTCAGTGTCATTTTCGTCATTTTGGTTTGCAACCGGAACAGAGGAAGAGGAATACAGATTCGTCGTGAACTGAACCGAGAATCCATGAAAGGAAAGGCCAAATGCTGTTTTCACAAGGTCTGTGTCTGTGCTGTCATCATTGTCATTTTCATCGTTGCCGCTATCTTCATCTGAGTCTTCGATTTTTTCACTGCTAGATAGAGATATAAGCCATCGCCCAATATATTGCACAATCCGCACTTTGTCGACTGTCACAACTATTGTCTCTTCCTTCTTCCCAACAATTGTATTTTTCGAGTCGGTGTATGTCCGGGTAAGTGTGTAGGTCAAGGTTGGAGAGTACATCGTCAACCTATAAATTGTTATCGAATTGATTTTCACAGAGTTAATATCAGTAACAGTCGTTTCTGTGATATCGCCACACACTTTCTGCCTCCTTTTCCGGAACGCACCCATCATATGCGGGAGTATGAACAATGTTGATACCACAGTTCCCAGAAAACGGGGTGTAAGCAGAATAAACACCACCACCGCGATGAGGCATACCAGTTCAAACAGCATTGTGAAGTCGACTATGTCATTGTTTATTTTTGAGCAACGCAAGTAAGAATTTATTTATTTCACCATTTTTGCGATGATAATCAACTTTCCTCTTGAAACTCGAACTTTGAAAAAACGTTCCTTTCGACCTTGATATTCTCTCTCTAGCTTTCGCTAATTTTTTTAAAATTGAATAAATCATTTACAAGCGCCCGGGCTCAGTTCATATTGCTGACAAAGCCAAGGAACAAGAAACAACAACACAACACACATTAGTTGACTCAGTTGAAATGGCTAACTCCGTCGTCTACATATTAAGTGTGTTCGTGTGCGCGCACTCGTTCCGGGCGTTATACCCAACTATACCCTTGAGACGGCCATTGAGTCAGTCTCCAAAACTGCAACCAAGGCCACTGCTAAGGACAGAGCTGCACTTCAAGGAAAAGGACGAGCCGATTGTGGTGGGCAGAAACAAAACAGCGGTATCAGCATTCGCTGACTTCGACTTCGACAACCCGTTTCCCATGGACGAGAAGGCCGGGGCGTTCAATATGACAAATTTGATGAAAAGTGTTGGTACATTTCGAGAGCTTGCTACTCCCTACTTTACTGAGAGTGAAAACGGGCGGACAGCAATTCTTACTGTATTGGGGTTGACACTGTTGAATTCTGGCGTTTCTGTCCTATTCTCTTACGTCGGTCGCGACTTCATGTCCAGCTTGAACTCAAAGGATACAGCGGAATTTGGGGTGATGTTACAAAAATATGCTGCGGTGCTTATTGGATGTGTGCCTGTGAGTGTAATTTATAGGTATCAGCGAGAAAAGTTGTGTCTAAACTGGCGGGAATGGATGACCACTAGGGTGCTGAATCTGTACAAGCGAAATAGGGTCTACTACAATATTGAGCGTTCCCCATCCTCAACTTTGATTGACAATCCCGACCAGCGCATAACAGAAGATATCAGGTCCTTTACCACCTTCTCTCTCACGATCCTCATCACATTGACAAGGTCGGTGATTGATTTGCTGAGTTACTCTGCAATTCTATACTCGATCAAGCCTGACTTGTTCCTGGTCATTGTAGGATACAGCATCTTCGGGACAGTAGTAACCTCCGCAATCGGTGGGAAGCTCGTGCCCTTGAACTTCAATCAGTTACAGCGGGAAGCAAATCTTCGATATTCTCTCGTCAGGATACGCGAAAATGCCGAGAGTATTGCGTTCTACGGCGGCGAGGAGCTTGAGATCAAGGGGGTGGTCGAGAGGTTGGAAGGAGTTGTGGAAAACGCCATGGCCGTAATTACACAGAGCCGAAACCTTGAATTCTTTACCACAAGTTACTCGTACTTGATCCAAATCCTCCCGGTCTCAGCCGTCGCCCCCTTGTATTTCGCCGGCACAATCCCGCTGGGCGTCGTTACACAGACGACCGGAGCTTTCAACCACATTCTAAACGATCTGAGCATTGTGGTGAACTCTTTCGAGGGGCTGAGCGCTTTTTCGGCCGGTGTGGAGAGGCTGGGGGAATTCTTGGAGGCCATCAGAAATTTTGATGGCGAGCGAGTGGACGATGAGGGTAGCATTATGAGTTTCGAAGACGTTTCAGGGGAGAAGAACGAGGCAGATAAGGCGGTTAAGAAGACAGGGGAAAGGGAGATTGTCAATGTCAGCGGAAACAAGATAGCAACCACGACTGATTCATTGTCACCGGCCGTAATTTTTTCTTGCGACGACCTGACCATCAAGACCCCAGACCTCCAACGAACGCTAGTTAGTGGCCTGACAGTGAAGTTAAAACCGTCTTCGAATCTTTTAATCGTCGGTTCCTCTGGATCAGGGAAATCTTCGCTGTTGAGGACGATAGCAGGACTATGGGATGGTGGAAGCGGGAGCATTTCTCGACCGAAACTTAACGAGGTTTTCTTTTTGCCTCAAAAACCCTACTGCACGGTGGGATCGCTCCGAGACAACCTCTTGTATCCCTGTATAATTTCTGAGGACATGGTTTGCGATTATGCAGACGATGACAAACTCCTACGGGTATTAGATGAAGTTGGGCTCCATGATCTCGCTGCCCGGTGTGCGCAGGAGGGAGTCGACAGGCAGGATGGCTTAAACACGGTGAAAGATTGGACAAACATCCTCTCTTTGGGAGAGCAACAGCGTTTGAGGTGAGGAGGCTGGCTGGAGGTTACCACCACCATCATCACCCAGCTTCGTTCTTGTCCCGCCGACACTCTCTCACAAAAAAATTACTAACGATCCTCACTCACCCTACCCCTCAATTTTTAATCCGACACAGCTTTGCCAGACTATTGTTGAATCCCCCCAAATTGGCCTTGTTGGACGAGGCAACTAGCGCGCTGGACGAGAAGAACGAACAGACCATGTACGAAAATATCCAAAGAATTGAGGGTCTTACATTTATATCGGTCGGGCACCGCCCCTCTCTTTTGAAGTATCACAACAACAAGCTCATTTTGGGAGGCGACGGTGGAGGGGAGGTGAAAAAAATTGGAAGGGTCGAGAGAGCTCGAGGGTGATTTAAGAACGTAGGTCGATGCTAAGTAGGGGAATAATGTCGGAATGAGAAGGTTGTACAGCATTAAAATCTGCCATCCCAGGGTTTTTGGGTGCCTCTGCCGCCAATTCGGCTGTTATCATTGTATCTGTTCGTTGAAGTAATCTGCTGTTTTAAAAGCATAGCACGGCTGTTTGGTGGCGGCTTGGGCTTGTTGACAATGTTTTTACACTTCGGAATATGTCGAGCACCGGCTGTCTGGTTGAAGTTCCGCCCGCAATGTGGACAATTGACGTAGTCTTTATAATCATTTTCGTCTCGTTCCGCAGGAGGTAGATCCATAACATCGCCGCCCTTGTCCAGGAATCGTTGAACTTTTTTTGCTTCACGTATTTTTTTTTGGAAATCATTGTGTTTGTCTCGCCATGACGACGACTTAGAAGACTGCGACGTTGGCTGCTGGAGTCCGCCAAGAGCATACTTTCCCGAGTTTCCCGAGGAGGTTTTTTTCTTTCCCCGTGACGGGCCGCGTGTCTTCTCAACATCTTCGAAATCCTTTGTCCGTTGCTCCTTGGTATCAAAAACCTCGACCTTCCTCGCGTTGAGTTTTCGGCAGATTTTCTGGTGAACTCCCAATCGATCAGGGGCAAACTTTCGATTGCAAATCGCGCATGACATCCGCCCATCGGAATCTGTCCCCATGCTATGGGGGGGGGTCGCTCGCGTGGCTAGAGCCATTGCCACTGGCTTAGAAGACATCATTCTGTTTCCGCTGTTATTGGCGGCAAAGCTTTCAGTCGTGACAATGGAAATTGTCTTCACCACACCACCACCTGATTCAATTCTCTTATTCCTCATTACGCGAATCCTCGCAGGACATCGCTTTTCATGATGCTGCATATCATCCTTTCTCACCATTTCATCGCACCATCGGCATGGAATTTCTGCTCTCTGCTGTTTCTTCTCGCATGCCTTCAGGTGGAAGGGAAGTGAGGCTGGGAAGAATTTTTGGGAGCATAGAGGACAGCAAACTGTGTTTTTTAGCATCGTCTACCGTTCGGGCGGTGATCTACCAGACAGCGAGTAAGACGAAAGCACAGTGTGAAGTTGGATTATTTGAGAAGTTTTTTCTTTCTTCTGTTGCATTTGCAGCGGGTTTTAATAGGCAATATCGGGAAAGAAAAGTATTGTCACGTGTTGTATCGAAAAGTTATTTTATTCTAGATTGGGGAGAAAAGTAAAAGAGAAGGTTGTGTTTTTTAAGTAGTGCCGATGAAACCCTATTCATGTATTTCCCATACAGCATCACATGGACGATACAAAAACATGTAAGCTAGTACTCCTCGGCAATGGATCAGTCGGGAAAACATCAATAATTGAGCGTTTCAGAACGGACGGCTTCATAAAGATCTACAAGCAAACGGTGGGGTGTGACTTTGTCGAGAAAACACTTGATATTCGAGGTGCCCCTTGCAAGATATCCGTCTGGGATATCGGGGGGCAATCTATAAATAGTGACAACCTAAAAAACTACGTTGAGGGGGCCGATGGGATATTTTTCTGCTATGATGTGACTGACTCAAAGAGCTTTGATGATCTTGGTGACTGGCACGGAAAGGTGGAGGAGCTTTATGATAAGAAAGATGCCGCTCTTGAACGGGAATTTGCGCTGAAACAAAACCCCGAGAAAAAGAAAAGCAGGCGAAAGTGCCCCAAGGCCAAGAGGGCAAACCTCTATTTGACAGGCAACAAGATTGATCTAATTGCTCAGCGGCAGGTGACCGAGAATGCACATGTGAACTTCATAACAGATTCAGGATTGAAAGATGGATTCTTTGTTAGTGCTGGTAGCGGTGAGAATGTCCTGACAGCTTTCTACAAAGTCGCCGCTGAGACCTTGGGGATTACACTTTCAGGCTTTGAGTTGGAGTTCACTAAGAAAGTGCTAGGGGTGAAGATTTTTGAGGATGAGGCGGGGGGGAAGGGGAAGTTGAAGGGGAGCGCAAAAATTGAGGAGGAAGATAAGGCCAGTCACGAGGCTGTGATGGCCATTATGAATGGTGAAGGTGGTGGCGGTGGTGGGTGCAACTGTGTCTTGCAGTAATTTTGAGAGAGAGAAGTAGATTTCAACTGACTGGATTGGATGGAGGTTGTTTTTCAAATTCGCACACTTTATATTTTAGCAACAAGAGCATTCAAACAGTACATTCAGGCCAGCATTACCGGACGATAGCTGCGACGGCGTTAATTGCCCTCTCTATTCGGTAGACAAGAGTTCCATCATCCCACTTGGCGGTTCCGATTCTTGCAATGGCCTCCAAGAACTCAGGATAAATCATCTGTTTCTGGTGAGAACTTCTCGTACCCTCCGCAACAGCCTTCTTTTCTTCCTCACCAACAGCTGAATCATGCTGCGAGCCGCTAAACGCCTGCCTGACCTCCTTTAGAGTGAGCTCATCATTGGTCTTTGCTGTGGTGCGTTCAAGCAGTTTGGCATCCTTGATGCAGTTACCGAATTCCTGAATGTTCATACTGTTCTCCCCACTTTGGACTTCCGAAGTGTCTGCAAAACGGTCCCCATAAATGCTGAAAACCTTGCTGAGTTCCTCTTCCTTCTCTTTGAAGATCAGAAGCACCTCATCGCTCGCAATGGCGCTCTTGATGGAAGTTCCGGCCAAATTTGCCTCAATGTACGGTCTCAAGTGATCCTCAAAAAGCTTGGTTAAGGCCTCCACAGGGTTGAGCTTTGCTGCCCTCTTGCCTCCACGTGCTGCAGCCACTGAATTGGACCTCCCTCTACCGCTGGTGATGTATTTATGCACTGCCACATTCACCAGTGAAATAAAAAAGTCGTGCTGATGGAACTCGTTGTTGGAGTCTTCGTCGGTGATCTTGCTGCTCGTGAAGAGCTTTTGGACATGGTCTGTCTGCATGTTCTTCAACGCTTCGCACTCTTTCATGAAATTATTGAATTCCATGAAACTCATGGTGCAAACACCAGCATCCGCCCCAATGGCTGCCGCATGCTTGAACATATCGCCAAGGGCGAACAAATTTGTTGTGAAGAATTTGCGAATTTTGTTCTGCATCTGGTAATCAGGCACAATATTCTCCAAAACGTTGCCCGTCGTCATCCGGTTCCACTCATCTTTCATCTGGTCGACGACGTCGGCCTCATTGTGAAACTGGGGCTTCATGACAACCCTCATCTCGTTGATCTTCTTCCTCGCCTCCTGCAGCCTGCGCTGGAGCTCATCTTCCTCGGCCGCTTTACGAGCCTCTTCGATTTCGTCCATTTGCTCTTTGAGGGCACGTTCGCGGGCCTCCGACTGCTGCTCCGAAACGTTGAAAGCGATGAACGCCCACTTGGCTAACTGCGGTGTTCCTCGATCATTGACGCTCACCTTCTCAATCAACTCAATCGTTACCTCTTGTCTGTCCTTCAAATGGTCCTTAAGCAGTGCGTCAGGGTGATAGAACACAGACTCGTCGGTGTAAATGGTGTTGGGCATCAGTTGGGTGTTGTGGGGCTTGGGAGCATTGGTCTGTTCTCTGTTGCGGAGACTTCCATGGGGAGAGGTGGTGAAGCGGGTGGAGGCGGCCAAGCCGAGCCACTTGAATGTGCACGTACCATCACCTACTGGGACGTTGAACTTTTTCTCCTTCGATCCGTACACACAAGTCACAGAGAGCTTCATTTTTTAGTGTTGCTGTTGTCGTTGCCGGGTGGGTGTTGGGGAGTATGCGAGAAGGTAAGACGCGTTTTATGAAAGTGACGGGAGTGGAGAATATTGTTGTTGTTCGAATGGGACAGAAAATGGAATTGTGCGGTTATTTTTTGATGAATAAGTTAAGTTGGGAGAGAACCCAATGCATTGCAATTTGTAATTCTCCTATAATAGTCCAAGGACTTGTGTTTTTTCGTGTTTCTCTCCTCTAACTATTCGGATTTTGGGTGTAGATATAGGTTGATCAACCGTCCACCACAATCTTTACAATTGTCCTCAGTGGTGGGGGGCACGCTTTTGACGATGAGGGTCAAGACGCTCTGCTTGGTGGTATCGGTAACTTTCTCCCTATTCCTCCTGCAATCCTTATTTTCCCTCCGAATCAGTTTGGGTCTTTCAAACCTCCGCACCAACACCGTCGGGGACGAGAACCGCGCAGCACAGGCTAGGGGCATCATACATAACACTTGTTCAAAACTATCCGTGCACGACTATGGTACCAATGAGGGAACTCACAAACGCACCATGAAGAGTTATAGGAGCGTGTTGAATGACCACGTTACTTTCACAATGCTTACATCCGAAGAGAGGATTAAATACTATCTGAACCAGTGGAGCGACACCAGCTGCTCGAATCCGGCTTGCGAGTATGCCCAGCGAAACTACCTCGACGAGAATCCGAAAAAGTTCCCCACGGTGAATTTATACAGCGACGAAATGTACGTCGAGAACATCTACTGTGTCGACTTCTCTTCTTACGAGCAGAAAGCCATCACTGACAAAATAAACCTCATGGCAAAGATGGGGGTCGGGGATAATTTGTATTTGTATTTCCATGAGTTCATCAGTCAGATGGAAAGAGCGAAGACGCACCTCACGACGCACAAGTTGGAAATATCTCGGGGTGCAATCGACTCGACGGAAACCCCCCGGCTGTCCCAGTTGCCGGTTAAATTCGGGGACGACAAGAGGAACATCAACCTGCCGATATTGAGGAAGACGAGGCTGGCGGGGACGGACGAATCCGTCATACTCTTCAAGATGGGCGGGTGGAGACATTGGGTCGGGTTACCGAACGTCGTTCTGGCCGACACCGTGCCGTGGGAGGAGAAGAAGGGCATGGCTGTCTGGAGAGGAAGCAGCACGGGGGGCTGTGCGTATCCCAAGCAGATTTACCTCGATCCCAAGGACGATCCCAACCAGCATTACTGCCCCCGGGCTCAGATCATCAGGAGGATACCCTGGTACGATGAGAAATTCGGCGACATCCTCGACGTCGGCGTGACGTCCTACGTTCAGAACGTCGAACCGCTGTGGGGATACAAGAGCGAGATGAGCCGCTTGGAACAGATGAGTCACAAGATGTTGATTGTGGTGGAAGGGAACGACGTTTCTACGTCCGGCAAGTGGGCCATGACAACTACCAGCGCCATTTTAACGACCAAGCCCACTGTCAGTAGCTGGCT